>Ga0181534_10000010_pt1 | contig 195132 bp, 186 predicted proteins | sample PEATcosm2014_Bin_37_FD_119758 | JGI IMG/M metagenome (GOLD analysis project Ga0181534, IMG submission 119758) | Peatland microbial communities from MTU Mesocosm Facility, Houghton, MI, USA - PEATcosm2014_Bin17_10_metaG | ecosystem: Environmental > Terrestrial > Soil > Wetlands > Peat | place... | reverse complement strand
TCCTGGAGCTGGCCTTCGTAGGCGGGCTGGTTACTGTTGGCGCTGAAGGCCGAGTTGATGGGATCGGTGCTGGTGGCCTGGACGCCGTGATCGCTCTTGAAGCGGCCGAACATGCGATCGTTGTCGTTGAAGTTGTAATCGATTCGGGTCATGAACAGCCACTCGTTCTGGGTGGCGGGCAGAGAGCTGAAATAGGTTGCGGCGCAAGGAGCATAGCCGGTGCCGAACTTGGTGCCACCAATGGTTTGTCCATCAGCAGAACCGCAACCGCCGTCGCCGGTGAGCGGCGTTGCTGCACCCGAGTGCGCGCCCTGATAGAGCTTGAAGATGTTCTGGTAGAAGGGCAGGGCGCTGGGCTGGTTGAGCGCGATGTTTGACTGAACCGCGGTGGCGAAGCCTGGAGTGGGGATGTAAGTTGTGCCGCCGCCGGCGGGCAGGACGACGCGCAGACCTTCGGTGTTGGCAAAGAAGAACAACTTGTTCTTGATCACCGGGCCGCCGATGGAAGCTGCGTACTCGTTGTTGTTGGCAAACGGACGAGTGCCGCCGCCAGCCTTGTTTTCCCAGTCATTGGCGTTCATGGCGCGGCCGTTCCACCAGTAAAGAGCGTTGCCGTGGAAGGCATTGCCGCCGGACTTGGTGACGCTGTTGATCTGTGCGCCTGCCTGGCGGCCGTACTGGCCGGTGTAGCCGTTGGCGACGACGGTCATTTCCTGCAACTCGTTTGCGCCGAGTGTGAGGTTGCTGGCGCCGGAGTTGTTGAGGTTGTTCCAGGAGTCGTTGTTGTCAAAGCCGTTGGTGGTGAAGAGGTTGGCATTGCCGGGGAGACCGTTGGCAGAGAAGTTTCCGTAACCGTTGCCGGTGCTGAGGGTGATGCCAGGGGTGGTGAGGGCGTAAGCCGTGGTGTCATTGCCGGGGGAGGGGATGGTCGCCAGCTCTTCCGGGCTGTAGGTAGTGGTAAGATTGGCGTTTTCCGAGTCAACGAGGTTGGTCTGCTCGATGACGTTGACGACTTCTCCGGCCTGGCCGATGGCGAGGTGGAAATCGGTGTGGGTGGCTTGGCCAACCGAGATCTCGGTGGTGACTTCAACCTTCTTGAAGCCGGCCTGCGCTACCGTAACAGTGTACTTGCCAGGCTTCAGGAGACTGAAGCGGTAGGCACCGGTCTTGTTGGTAGTTGTGGTCTCAATCGAGCCGGTAGCAAGACTCTTGAGGGTGACCTTGGCGTCGGTAACGACGGCGCCCTGCTGGTCGGTGACTGTTCCGGTGAGATCGCCGGAGATGACCGTTTGAGCAAAGGCGGCCAAGGCGGCGAAGAGCATCACGAACAATACGACGGTCAATTTCCTAAACAGAATCCGGTTTCGTGCCATTCACTCGTCCTCTTCTTTGATCGGGTTCGGCAACTGTGTGCCGTTTAGGTATTGCGGTATGAGTGAGGCGGCTTCCTTACGAGGAGCCTCCCCCGGCAAAACGCTTTGTGCCCTGAAGGGGTGGTCAGGTTCGACCTCCCCAAAACGGCCTGCGGAACGCGAGCAACCACTGGATGGCGAGCCGGAACGCGGCATCAGCCAGTACAGATTGAGATACAGCGATGCACGTAGCCCTCCAAAACGCGATTCGCAATAAGCAGCGTATTTGCTGGACCGGAATGCAAGAAATGAATGGGATGTTACAGGGAATGGGATATGGGGCGTTCAGTGTATGAAATGTCATAGGCAGGACGCCTTAGGACGATGGGGATGAAGCAGGGGGCGAATCGAGCCTTTCGGAGGCCGAGCGCCTCCTCAAATTGCGGGAGATGAGGAGCCGGAGGCGAGGGCTTGCATCTGCCGGATGTACGTTGCGGCGTCGAACTTTTTGGCTGCGGCGGGGCCGGACATGTAGCGGATGACTCCGAAGATGGGGCGGTCAAACCACGGGCGGTCGAACTTTCCGGCGATGGCCCAGGCGACGCCGGCGTAGCCGTTGGGATCGCGTCCATCGAGGAAGTATTTGTCGTTGAGGTAGAGGGCCGACTGGTAGGCCGCGGCGGGCGAGGGCGACCACTCCAGGATCTTCTTGGCCCAGTACATACGCATGTAGTTGTGCATCCAGCCGAGATGAAGCATCTGGAGCTGGGCGGCGTTCCAGAGCTGGTCGTGAGTCTGGGTCTGCTCAAGCTGCGCGAGGCTGTAGAGGATGGGGCGCGGGTCGGCGGCGTGGGCGGCGAGAGAGCGGTGAGCCCAGGGTTCGGCGCACTCGATGGAATCGTAGAGCGGATGGAAGTGGACGAAGTTGATGGCGAGCTCACGCCAGGTGATGAGCTGATCGAGATACTTGGCTTTGGACTCCTCGGGGACGGGGGCGGCGCGGACGGCGAGGCCGATGGTGACGGGCGAGATGTGTCCGAAATGGAGGTAGGGCGAGAGGCGGCTGGTGGCGTCGCGCTCCGGCGCGGACTGGAGCGAAGGGTAGGAGGCGAGGCGCTGCGAGACGAAATCGGCGAGGAGGCGGAGAGCTTCGGTGGTTCCGGCCTTGAAGAAAGAGACGGGCGCGACGGAGCGGTCGAGGGAGGTCCAGCGGGCGGTGAGGTCGGAGGCGGGGTCTTCCGAGGCGAGAGGCTCGGAGAGCGGCTCGGCCCAGGTGAAGTTGGCGCGGGGGTTGCAGCAGGGAACGAGGTAGTCATCGAAGAGGGCTTTGAGGCGGGGCCGGATGGTGCGGGCGGCGTACTGCGCCTTGACGAGGAGCTTGCTGGGCACGACAACGTCGGCATCAACGGTGAAGTAAGGGATGTGGAGCTTCTTGGCCAGCACGCTGCGCCAGTGAGCGGCTTCGCGGATGGGGTTCTCGTCACCGACGAGGAGCGCGGCTCCGGCCTGGTGGCAGAAAAGGGCGAGGTCGCTGTGAGGATGGCGGCGCAGGACAAAGGCGATGTTGCGGGCGGCAAGGCGGCGGGCAGTATCCGGAAAAGCCTGCTGCATGAAGGCGTAGTGGCGCAGGTTGGCGTTGGGGTAGGGGACGACGGCGAAGAAGACGACGACCGGGAGGCCGAGGGCGTTGCCGAGTTCGACGGCGAGATCGAGAGCGGGATTGTCGTGGGCGCGCTGGGCGCGCTGCATCCAGTAGACGACGCAGCGGGCAGGCTCGGCGGGCGGGCCGGGGCGGCGGATGGTGACGCGCTCTTTGTATGCGGCGAGGATGGGGGCGATGGAGGGCATGGCGGAGTCCGGAGGTTTCAAAGTTTCAAAGGTTTCAGAGTTTCAAGGTTAAAAGCAAGGGCAGAGTCAAAACCGATTGGCGGGAGAAAGGCCAAGTCAACGGCAAAGTCAAAAACCCCGCCCTAACCAAACGACGGGTTAGGACGGGGCACCCTGGAGTTTGTCTATGCTGCGAGCGTAGGCCGGGCCGTCAGTTATTTACTACTGGGCGCAGAGGATGGCGTCGGCGATGGCGATGGCGATGACGGCGGGGCGGACGGCGTGGACACGGACGATGTGCGCTCCGGCGAGGACGGCGGCGACGGTGGCGGCGAGGGTTGCGGTGTCGGCCGATGCAAGATCGGAGGATGGCGGCGGGGGTGTTCCGGAGAGTTCCGCGAGAGCGCTGAGACGGGCGGCGGCGGTGCGGGTGAGGAAGCTCTTGCGGGAGACGGCGGCGAGGAGAGGGAGTCCGAGGATGTGGAACTCGGAGAAGTGGGCGAGGAGAGGATAGTTCTCGTCGAAGTTTTTGCCGAAGCCAAAGCCGGGATCGATGACGAGAGAGCGGCGCAGGACTCCCTGGTCAAGCGTATCGGAGATGTGCGCGCGGAGCTCTTCACGGACGAGGGAGACGATGTCCGGCGCGGGAGGCTGGTTGCGCCACTGGTGCGGCAGGCCGCGGCTCTGCATGAGGATGGCTCCGCAGGTGAGTTCGCCGACGGTGAGCGGCATGGCGGAGTCCCAGGTGAAGCCGCTGACGTCGTTGACGATCTCGGCTCCGGCAGTGACGGCGAGGCGGGCGACCTTGGCCTTGTAAGTGTCAATCGAGAGGATGGCGCCGGGACGCTGATTCTTGATGGCCTCGATGACGGGAAGGACGCGGGCGAGCTCTTCGTCGGCAGAGACGGCTCCGGCGAGTCCGAGGGATTGCGGGGTTGCAATGCGAACGCCGGGACGGGTGGATTCGCCGCCAATGTCGAGAATGTCAGCGCCTTCGTCGAGGAGGGCGAGGCCGTGGGCGATGGCATCCTGGGGAGAGAGGTAAAGGCCGCCGTCGGAGAAAGAATCCGGCGTGACGTTGAGGACGCCCATGATGAGGGTTCGCTCACCGAGAGGAATGGTGCGGCGGCCTATATCCCATTGGAAGCGGGGGCGCATGGTGGGGAGTGTAGCAGGGAAAGGCTGGGAACCCGCGAATTATGGGAGGCGGGGGCCGGAGACGAAGGGGTTTCCGGGGACGACGAATCGCCACTCATCGAGCGGAGCGCTGGTGACGTTGATGCGGGGCGTGGCCGAGACCTCGGGCCTGGGGCTCCTGTCGTCGGCGATCAGGAGATCGCTGGAGGGCGAGCAGAGATCCTTGGCATTGTCCCGGGGGCGGGTGATGGCGAGCGCCTGGGAGAGGCGTCCGGGGCCCGAGGTGAGAAGGCGGAGCTGGGAGGGACGGGGATTGTCCGGGAGGGTGAGTCCGCGGTGGGCGGCCATCTGCGCCAGTCCGCAGACGGGTTCGAGGGCGCGGAGAAGGATGCATCCGGGGTTTCCCGGAGGCTGGCAACTGATGTTGGTGCAGAAGTGGTTTCCGTAGATGAAATAGATGTAAGCATGGCCGGGCGGGCCGAAGAGGACGGCGTTGCGGGGGGTGAGTCCGCGGTAGGCGTGCGAGCCGGGATCGGCGAGTCCGAGATAGGCTTCGGCTTCAACGATGCGTCCGGCAAGGAGGACGCTTTCATCGCGGCGGATGAGAAGTTTGCCGAGGAGTTCGCGAGCGACAAGGCGGGGATCGCGGGAGAAGAAGGAGCGCGGGAGCGGGGCGATACTGGCGAGGGAGCGGGCGGTGGGCGTCATGAGCGTGGCGTGGAAGATGATTCCATTGGATGAGAGGCGAAGTCAAAAGAGAGGTGGTGACCTTGACGGGAGCAGAGGCAAGGTCAACAACCCTACACAACGAACGGAGCGTTGTGTGGGTCACCGGTTCATTGTGTGGGTCAATCGATCAGATCAAGAGCAACAGCAAGGTCAACAACCCCGCCCTAACCAGAATCGGGTTAGGACGGGGCACCCTGTTGGTTCGCACCCTCCGTGAGGTTTGCAGCATCCCTGTGGGTCGGGCAGAATCTATCGGCTCTGGCTATTTGTGGGCCTTGTACCAGGCGAGGACCTCGTCGGCGTGGCCTTCCGGTTTAACCTTGCGCCAGAGTTGGCCGATGGTTCCGTCGGGCGCGATAAAAAATGTGGTGCGCTCGATGCCCATTACTTTCTTGCCGTACATGTTCTTTTCCTTGAGGACGTCGAAGAGTTTGGCGACATCTTTTTCGGCGTCGGCAAGGAGGGTATAGGGGAGGGTGAATTTCTCCTGGAACTTTTTCTGCGCCTTGGGTGTATCGGGAGAGATGCCGAGGACGGTGAGTCCGGCGCGGGTGAGCTTGGGATAGGTGTCGCGGAATCCGCAGGCCTCGACGGTGCATCCGGGAGTATTGGCGCGAGGGTAGAAGAAGAGCACGACGGGTTTACCCTTGAAGGAGGAGAGAGTGACTGGCTCTCCGTTTTCGTCGGGCAGAGTGAAGTCGGGAGCTTTTTCGTTGACGTCCATGACCATGTATCTATACCGCAAAACGATGCAGGCCGTCACGCTGACGGTGGCGCTCGGGGCGCTTTCTTTTTCCGGCGAGGCACAGTTCCGGGTGGCGGCGCCGGAGCGGAAGACTCCGCGGGCGGTAGCGGTGCTGGAGACCTTCAAGAACGGCTCGCGGCGGCTGATTCCGGTGACCTTCCTCTACGAGAAGAAGTACTACGACGCGACCTTCTACCATGCGACGCCGGTGCCGTTCACGCTGTACTCCGAGACGGTGTACGAGGTGCAGCAGTTCGGCCAGCCGCAGGGAACCTTCACCGTGCAGAGCGCGACGCGCAATGCGGCGGAGTGGTTTGGCAACGGGAAGTTCAAGGGGCTGCCGGATCCTTCACTGATGGCGAAGAAGAAAAAATCGGCTCCGGTGGTGGTGGACGACCCCAGCAAGCCGGTGCTGCACCGCCGCGAGGGAAGCGAGGGCGACAGCCCGGCGGCGCATCCGTCGGCGGCGACATCGAAGAGCGGGCCGGATGCGGAGGAAGATCCGGACAGGCCGAAGCTGCACCGGAGAGAAAACTCGGGCGGAGATTCGGCGGCGGCTCCGGCTTCGGCGGCTCCGCAAGCCCAGGGGCAGGGCGGAGCAGCGGGGCAGGCTGGGGCACAGGCTGGGACTCAATCTGGGAGTCCGGCGCAGAGTAAACCGGAATCGACGGAAGAAAGCTCGGGGCAGGATCCGGACAGACCAAAGCTGCATCGGCGGGATGAGTCGTCCGGCGCGGCGACTCCGGCAGCGGGAACGGCGGGGTCGGCTTCGACGCCGACGGCTTCGGGTTCGACGGCTTCGGGTTCGACGACGGCTACCGGCTCCACGACAACCGTGCCGGCGAGCGCAGCGAAGCCCGCGGCTGGCGCGACGGTGGCGCTGGGACAGGCCGAGCTGACGCCGAGCGACGATCCGGATCATCCGATTTTGCGCCGGGGAAAGCCGGTGCAGGAGCAGGGCGGGCGCGACCTGCCGGACTTCAAGAAGGAAGAACCGGTCTCACGGCAGGTGGCGGTGAGCGACGCTGGAGCGTCCCCGGAGACTCCGACCCTGATCTATGTATGCCGCGAGGAAGAGCGGACGCAGCTTGAGTCCGAGGCGAGGGAGCTGGCACGGGCAGAGCTGCGGCGGCTGAGCGCGTGGCGCGGATTGACCTTGCCGGCGGCGAAGCCCGCGGCGACCGAGATCGTTTCTTCAGCGAAGGGAAAGGCCGGAACGCGAGCGAAATCCCCGGCTGCGGCCGTGCCGGAGCTGAAGCTGACGGAGGAGCAGTTTGTACCGTATGACCTTGACTACAACAACTACGCGACGGTGGTGTACTCGGCGCGTTATGCGCCGGAAGGCGCGGCCGATGTGTCCGCGTCGAGCGGGAAGCCGAAGAGCTGGCTGGTTACTGTGATTGCGCGCGAGGACGAGGGCTACAAGCTGGTGAAGCTGTACAGCGCGGTGAGCAACCCGAGGGAGCTGGATCTGTATCCCGAAGTTCGGCTGGTGGACGTGGTGGATCCGGAGGGATACGGGCACTACGGGATGCTGATGCGGGAGCAGAAGCGCGAGGGCGTGAGCTGGCTGCTGGGGCGTCCGACGGGGTACGAGTTGCAGACGGTGTTTGAGACGGCGGCGCGGTAGGAGAAAGAAAACTCCGGGCGATTCCCGTGCCGGGCTTGTGAAAAATCCGTGAAAGGAAGATTTCGTGCATCGGTTGGGCGGGTTCTGGAATCTTACCAAGAGTATAGTTGTTACAACGAATAACTGAGGGTGGAGAGAGATGAAGAAACTGATCCTGCTGTTTGCCGCGCTGTTGGCCACCAGTTCGCTGGCGCTGGCCGCCGATACGTACACCATTGATGGAGCGCATTCGTCCACAAACTTTGCGGTAAAGCATATGGGGATTTCGACGGTTCACGGACGCTTTACCGACGTGAGCGGAACGATCCAGTTTGACGAGAAGTCTCCGGACAAGAGTTCCGTGAGCGCCGTGATCAAGACGGCGACGATAAACACCGATAACGCGACGCGCGACAAGCACCTGAACACGCCGGACTTCTTCGACACGGCGACCTACCCGGAGATCCGCTTCCAGAGCACGAGCGTGCGCAACGTGGGCGGCAAGTATATTGCCACCGGCAACCTGACGATCCGCGACGTGACGAAGGTGGTGGAGATTCCGTTTACGGTGGCGCAGGGCAAGGGAATGAAGGGCGAGCTGCGGCTGGGCGTGGAAGCGACGCTGACCATCAATCGCTATGACTACCATGTGAACTACGATCCGACGGGGCTGGGCGTGAGCAAGGAAGTGAACATCGAACTGAGCATTGAAGCGGTGAAGTAAGTATTGAGCAGAGTGCAGAGCAGGACAAAGGGACTCCCGGCGATGGCCGGGAGTTTTTTCGTAAGGGCGAAAGGTTCGAGCGGGCTGGCATCGCCAGGAGACCAGCGGCGGCGGGCTACCCGGTATACTTTTCCAATCATGGAAGAGACCTTGCAGACGGATGCGCGGCTGGGGCGGGCACTGGCGGCGTTGCGGCATCACGGGGCGATGACCTCAGAAGAGCTGGCGGCAGCGGCGGGCTTGACGGCGGCGGACGCAGGCGGCGAAAGCGAGCGGCTGGCCGGGGAGCTGCGCGGGCTGGGCGTGGAAGTTGCAGGCTCGGCCGGGGCGGGCTGGAAGCTGACGGGCGAGGGGGACGTGGCGCTGCCGGAGGTGCTGGAGCCGCTGATTGCGGGGACGATTTTTGCCGGGGGCGTGCGTCACTTTGCGCGGATCGGCTCGACCTCGGCGGCGGCGATGCGGGCGGGCGCGGAAGGCGCGCGCGACGGCTCGGTATGGCTGGCCGAAGAGCAGACGGCGGGCAAGGGCCGCGCCGGGCATGTGTGGAAGTCGAATCCGAAGGATGGAATTTACTGCTCGGCCTTGATGAGGCCGCGGCTGGCTCCAGCGGATGTGATTATTTTTTCCCTGGCGGCGGGGCTGGCGGTGGTGGAGGCGGTGCACGAGGCGACCGGGCTGTGGGGCGACCTGCGCTGGCCGAACGACGTGCTGCTGGGCGGACGCAAGTTCTGCGGCATCCTGACGGAGCTGAACGCCGAGGTGACGCGGGTTCGCTTTGTGGTGGTGGGGATGGGACTGAACGTCAACAACGAGGGGTTTCCGGCGGAGCTGGAGGAGATTGCGACCTCGCTGCGGATGGAGGCGGGACGGCGCTTTGCGCGGGTTCCACTGGTGGCGGCGCTATTGCGGGCTCTGGACCGGGAGCAGGCGGCGCTGCATGGCGGCGTAGCAGCGGCGCGGGAGAGCATTCTGCGGCGCTTCGAGGAGCACTCTTCGTATTGCAAGGGCGCGGCCGTGGCGGTGGAGGAAGACGGCGGCTACGAGGGCGTGACGCGCGGCCTGGACGAGCGGGGCTTCCTGCGGGTGGAGACCGCGCGGGGCCTGCGGACGGTGCTGAGCGGAGGCGTGCGGAAACGGTAGACCAAGGAGCGTGCGATGCCGATGAATCGCGGATTGCTGCGATGGATGAACTGGTGGCCTCCCTTTGCGGGAATGGGGATACGGGTGCGGCGCATCTCGGCGGATTTGCGCGAGGTGGATGTGGAGCTGGTGCAGCGCTTCTGGAATACGAACTACGTGGGCGTGCATTTTGGCGGCTCTCTGTTTGCGATGAGCGACGCGTTCTACATGGTGATGATGCTGGAAAATCTCGGCCCGGAATACATTGTGTGGGACAAGGCGGCGGCGATCCGCTTCCGCAGACCGGCGAAGGGAACAGTGCGGGCGGAGTTCCGGCTGACGCAGGAGCAGATTGACGAGGTGCGGCGGGCGGCGGACAGCTCGCCAAAGGTGGAACCGGTGTTCAGTGTGGAGATCAAGGACCGGAGCGGCGAAGTAGTGGCGGTGGCGGAGCGGACGCTGCATGTGAGGCGGAAGTAAAAGGTTTCAAGGTTTCACAGGTTTCAAGGTTTCAAAGTTGGAAACGCTTGGGAGCATACGGAGTTCCTTCACAAACTGTCATATAATGAAGGTATGGCAATGACATCGCTGAATATCTCGCTACCGGAAGTACTCAAGGAATACGTGGAAGGGCAGGTCGCATCGGGAGACTGGAGCACTCCCAGTGAATACGTCCGCGAGCTGATTCGCCAGGACAAGGAGCGGCGGATGGGGAATCTGGAGCATGATCTGCTGGCCGCCGCCAAGGGGAAGAAGATCGAAGTGTCCATTGCGGATATTCGCAAGAAGGGGTTGATCGCGGCGTTGCGCGAAAAGGCAAAGCGGGCGTGAAGGATGTCCGGATTGTCCTCAGCGAACTCGCCGTTGCGGATATCCTAGAGCAAGCCGACTGGTACGAAGCCCAGGCGGACCAGAGACTGGCAAGCCGATGGGAACAGAGCGTCACCTCCGCGCTTCTGCGCATCTCGCGGAGTCCGAAAACTGGAGCGCTCTGCAAGTTCAGCTCCGAGGAATTGAAGGGAACCCGTCGCCTGCCGGTGACGGGATTTGCAAAACATCTGATTTCTTACCAAGCACAGAAGGACAGGCTTCTCATCCTGCGCGTCATTCACGGCGCTCGCGACCTGGAAAACCTGTTCTCCTAGGACCCCGAGTTCAATTCGGGACACAAGCGCACAGGCTGTTCCCCGGCCCTACGCCCGGAGACAGCATCAGGGAAGCTTGGGCATCCGGCGTGCGTCTTTCTGTTTCCCGATTGGCCGCTTCGGAATACACTTGTACGTTCGGCTGGTTCCGGATTTGCGGAGGGGTGTCCGCGGATTGGGGCGGGCCACAACTGGGGAATGCGGAGGGGTGTCTGCGTTCGTCCCAAAAATTCCACACTCAAGGCGATCTATGAATACGTTTGGCAGCCGTTCTACGCTTCGCGTTGGCAGCAAGCAGTTCGACTTCTTCCGCATTTCCTCCCTGGATCAACATGGGTTCACAACGGCGCGGCTGCCATTTTCGCTGCGCATTCTGCTGGAAAATCTGCTGCGCCGCGAGGATGGCGAGACGGTGACGGCGGAGATGATTCGCGCGGTGGCCGGCTGGACCTCGAAGACGACGAGCGAGCAGGAAATTTCATTTATGCCGAGCCGGGTGCTGCTGCAGGATTTCACCGGCGTTCCGGCGGTGGTGGACCTGGCGGCGATGCGCGACGCGATGGCCCGGCTGGGCGGCGACGCGACGAAGATCAATCCCCTGCAACCGGCCGAGCTGGTGATTGACCACTCGGTGCAGGTGGATGAGTTCGGCACTCCGCAGGCGTTTGATTTGAACGCGGCGCTGGAGTTCCAGCGCAACCAGGAGCGCTATGCCTTCCTGCGCTGGGGACAGGGCGCGCTGAAGAATTTTGCGATTGTGCCGCCGGATACGGGCATTGTTCACCAGATCAACATTGAGTACCTGGCGCGGGTGGTGTTTGTGCTGGAGCAATCAGGTAAAGCCGCCGTTGCTTATCCGGACACGCTCGTAGGGACCGACTCGCACACGACGATGGTGAACGGGCTGGGCGTGCTGGGCTGGGGCGTGGGCGGAATCGAGGCCGAAGCGGCCATGCTGGGACAAGCGGCTTCGATGCTGCTTCCGCAGGTGGTGGGCGTGCGCTTTACGGGCAAGCTGCGCGAGGGCTCGACGGCGACCGACCTGGTGCTGACGGTGACCGAGGCGCTGCGGAAAAAGGGCGTGGTGGGCAAGTTCGTTGAATACTTTGGGCCGAGCCTGGGAACGCTGACGGTGGCCGACCGCACGACGATTGCGAACATGGCTCCCGAGTACGGCGCGACCTGCGGCATCTTCCCGGTGGACGAGGAGACGCTGCGCTACCTGCGGCTGACGGGACGGAGCGAAGAGCAGATTGCGCTGGTGGAGGCCTACTACAAAGAACAGGGATTGTTCCACAACGCGCAGTCTCCCGAGGCGGAATACACGGACGTGCTGCACATTGACCTGGCGGCGATCGAGCCTTCGATTGCGGGGCCGAAGCGTCCGCAGGACAGGGTTGTGCTGGGAGAGGCCGCGGCATCGTTCGATAAGTCTCTGCCTTCTCTGCTGAAGCCGGACGCCAAGGTGGCAACCAAGGCAGCCGGGCGCGCCGACCGCAACTCGAAGGATTACGCGACCGCCCTGCGGCATGGCAGCGTAGTGATTGCGGCGATCACAAGCTGCACGAACACGTCGAATCCGTACGTGCTGGTGGCCGCCGGACTGGTGGCGAAGAAGGCTTTGGCGCTGGGGTTGAAGCGTCCGGGATGGGTGAAGACTTCGCTGGCTCCGGGCTCGAAGGTGGTGACGGACTATTTGAATGCGGCGGGGTTGCAGACCTACCTGGACCAACTGGGATTCAACCTGGTGGGCTACGGCTGCACGACGTGCATTGGAAACTCCGGGCCGCTGCCACAAGAGGTGAGCGACGTGGTGGTGGAGAACGGACTGGTAGTGGCGAGCGTGCTTTCAGGCAATCGCAACTTCGAGGGACGAATTCACTCCGAGGTGCGCGCGAATTACCTGATGTCTCCGCCACTGGTGGTGGCCTTTGCGCTGGCCGGCGAGATGATCGACATGCATCACGACGCAATTGGCACGGGAACCAGCGGTCCGGTGTACCTGAAAGACGTTTGGCCGACGCAGAAGGAAGTGGACGAGGTAGTACACAGGGTCATCACCTCGGAGATGTTCCGCGAGAGCTACAAGACGGTGCTGGACGGCGATGCGCGCTGGCAGGGCTTGAAGGTTCCGGCGGGCGATACGTATGTGTGGGACGCAAAGAGCACCTACATTCAGAATCCTCCGTACTTTGAGGGGATGACGGCCGAGCCGAAGCCGGTTGCGGCGATCAAAGGCGCAAGGGTGCTGGCGCGCTTTGGCCACTCGGTGACGACGGATCATATTTCTCCGGCGGGAAACATCAAGAAAGACAGTCCGGCGGGAAAATACCTGATTGAACATGGCGTGCAGCCGGTGGACTTCAACTCGTACGGCTCGCGCCGTGGCAACCACGAGGTGATGATGCGCGGGACGTTTGCAAACACGCGCATCCGCAACAAGCTGGTGCCGCACATCGAGGGCGGATTCACGAAGGTGATTCCGGGCGGGCAGGAGCTTTCGATCTACGACGCGGCAATGGAATACCGCAAGGCGGGCGTTCCGGTCATCGTGATCGCGGGCAAGGAGTATGGCTCGGGCTCATCACGCGACTGGGCGGCCAAGGGTCCGCTGCTGCTGGGCGTGCGCGCGGTGATCGCCGAGAGCTTTGAGCGCATTCACCGCTCGAACCTGGTGGGGATGGGAATTCTGCCGCTGCAATTCCTGGCGGATCAGAACCCGGAGACTGTCGGGATCACGGGCGAGGAGAGCTACGAAATCCTCGGGCTGGATGCGGCGCTCGCGAACTTTGCACCGGGCAAGACGGTGGAAGTGAAGGCGACGGCTGCGGATGGCTCGGCGAAAACCTTCAAGGCAACACTGCGGATCGATACTCCGCAGGAGGTGCTGTATTACCAGCACGGCGGGATTTTGCAGTACGTGATCCGGCAGTTGGTGAAGTAGGGGAAGGCAAGTTACACAGGTTGCGAGGTTGCACAGGTTACATAGGTAAGAACGAAAGGCGCGGAGATGAGTCCGCGCCTTTTTGCATGGAGTTCAGCGGCACTGGTGGACGTCGTTGCTCTCGTGGAAATCGGCTTGGCCGAAGAGAATGGACCCGCAGTAGAGCTGACCCCACTCTCCGCCCATGTAAGCAAAGCCGTAGATGTCCTGCTGGAATGCGCTCATATGCTGGGCAAGGAAGATGTCCGGATACGGGGATCCTTCGCGAGGTTGGAGAGCGACTCCCCAGAGGCTTTCTTCAACCACGAGACGCACTCCGTGCGGCGTATCCTCCACGAGCTTTGCGGAGCAGTTCCCGGTTGCGCCGCAGAGGCATCTGCCGCGGCGACTGACAAGATAAGAGGAAGTGCCGCCGGGTGCGCCGGGAATCTCCTGCACTGTGGTGGCGGCCTGGATGTCCTCGATGGAGGACATCTCTTTGCAGGACTCCGCAGCTTGCGAAAGATCATCGGCCAGCCACTTCTGCATTCTGGAGGAGAGTAGATGGGGTGACTCTTCCTTAATCAATGAAAAGTTCTTCATCGTGAGCCGCGGTGGCGGGTAGCTGCGCGCCTCGCCCGGCGGGAGTTTGAAAGAGACTTCGACGGTTGTCTCCACGTTGATGGGTATGCGGTTTTCCTTGAAGGGCCTGAATACGTATCGCATGACGGCGTCCCGGGCGGACTCGAAGAAAACAACGGGGCCGGATATCGCCTGGGCCGAGCGAACCTTGCCGTCGGCGGAGACCTGGGCGCGAACGCGGACCACGCCCTCGATTCCTGCGGCTTTCGCGAATGGAGGATAGAGGAGGACGTACGCGCGATCAGAGGCGAGTCCCCGTTTGAGGTGGATGGCTGCCACTTCAGGCGAGACGACCTTTTCCTGCGCTGCGAGTTGCGCGGATACCAGGAGAGCGAGCAAAAGGACTGAGTGCATGCAGGCAATATAACGCAAATGGAAGGGATCAAACGTGGGGCGCGAAAAACGAAAGGCGCGGAGATGAGTCCGCGCCTTCTTGTTATGCGTGTGGCCGGCTGGCTACCAGACTTCGCAGCGTTTTTCCGGCGGGCGCACCATGGTGGAGGTGGCTGGGCAGGAGAATGCTTTCTGGAAGGCGGGCAGGTTGGAGAGCGGTCCGATGACGCGGAACTTGGCGATGGGGTGAGGATCGCCCTGCACCATCAGGCGCTGGGTTTCAGGACGAATCGCATCGCCACGGAACTGTCCCCAGGCGATGAAGAACTGCTGATCCGGGGTGAAGCCGTCGATGGTGGGCAGCGGCGGGCGTCCCTGCTGCGACTTCTTGAATGCGAGGTAGGCGATCTTGGCGCCGCCGAGGTCTCCGATGGATTCGCCGAGGACGAGGTGGCCGTTGTGGTGAATGGTGGGTTCGATGTAATAGCTCTCGAACTGATCGACCACGCACTGGGTTTTGGCCTGGAACTTTTTGAGATCGTCGGCGCTCCACCAGTTGTTGAGTCCGCCGAGAGCGTCATACTGCGCGCCCTGATCGTCGAAGCCGTGGCTGACTTCGTGCCCGATGACGACGCCGATGGAGCCGTAGTTCACGGCATCGTTGGCGAGTCCGTTGAAGGCCGGAGGCTGGAGAATTCCGGCCGGGAAGACGATCTCATTCAACTGCGGATTGTAGTAGGCATCCGAGGTCGGCGGAGTCATTCCCCAGCGGCCACGGTCCACGGGCTTGCCGATGCGGGCGCGGTCGTCGGAGACCTGGAAGCGGCGGCCCTCCAGGACGTCGGCAAAGTAGGCGTCGCGGCGAATCTTGACGCTGCTGTAATCCTTCCACTTGTCGGGGTAGCCGATTTTGGGATTGAAGGTCGCGAGCTTTTCGAGGGCTTTTTTCTTGGTGTCCGGGCCCATCCAGTCAAGGCCGTCGATGGTGTCTCCCATGGCGAGCAGAATGTTTTTCACCATCTCCTGCACGCGGGCCTTGTACTCCGGCGGGAAGTAGCGGGCAACGTACTCCTGCCCGAGGGCCTCGCCGAGGAGACCGTCGGTGCTTTCCACGCAGCGCTTCCAGCGGGGCTTGATCTCCTTGGTCCCGGCCAGGAAGGCGCCGTAGAACTGGAAGTCTTCATCCACGAAGGGCTGCGAAAGCGCATCGGCGGAGTTGTGCAGCACCTGCCACTTGAGATAGATCTTCCACTGCGCCAGCGGAACCTCGGTCAACTGGCGGTCGAACTCCTGCATGAACTTTGGCTGGTCCACGTTGAGATCGGCGGCGGGCAGATGGGTGGCCTTGAAGTAGGCGGGCCAGTCGAAGTGCGTGGCCAGCTTCTCGAATTCAACGAACGTCATCTTGTGATCGGTGGCCGCGGGATCGCGCAGGGCGACGTTATCGAGCGATGCTTCGGCGAACTTGGTCTCCATGGCCATGACGACGGAGGCCATCTGGCCGGCCCTCGCTGGATCGTCGCCAGCGAGCTTCAACATATTGGTCACATGCTGGACGTAGCGGACGCGGGCATCCTGGAAGCGCGCTTCGGGCTTGAGATAGTAATCGCGGTCCGGGAGTCCGAGGCCGGCGGCAAAGACTTCGGCGATGACCTGCGTGGGATTGTGATTGTCCTGCGAGGAGACGATGCCGAAGGGGACGTAGAAGCCTAGGTCGTGGAACTTGATGATGAGCTTCTGCAGGTCCTCGCGGCTCTTGAGCGCGTCGATTTCCTCAAGATACGGGCGGATGGGAGTGAGGCCGAGGCGGTTGACGGCTTTCTCGTCCATGCAGGCGGCATAGAAGTCGCCAATCTGCTGGCGAACGCTTCCGGTGGCCAATCCCTTTTGCCCGGAGACATCGTCGAGGATGTTCTTCAGCTTGTCCTTGGAACCTTCTCCGGCGGCCCAGCGGCGGCTCCAGCGCTGCATGGAGGGAGGGATGGGATTGTTGGCGCGCCAAGTGCCATTGGCATACTCGTAGAAGTCGGTGCATGGATCAATGGAGCGGTTCATGTCGGCGGTTTCCACTCCGCGCCCGACGGGCAACTGGCCAAAGGCCATGGCAGAAGCGGCCAGCAGAAGAATGCTCATTCGCAGGATTCGCATAACGTTCCTTTCAATTTCCGCAGAGCTGCGCGGGAGGCGGTTTTTCCCGGAGGCAGATACGGAGGATAGAGCAAGATTGTTCCTTCGAGCCGCAGGAGTCTGTTGCGGCCGGCGCAGGGCACCGGCCCGCAGCTAGATTCCCACGGCGGTGTAGTCGTCTTCGTCGCCGCTGCGGCGCTTCTCGAACTTGCGATAGGCGTCATAGGGCTTGCGCGCGAAGCGGCGTTTGCGTATCTCGTATCCGGCCCACAGCCCAAGGCCAATGGCTGCAAGGACGCCGACGGCCGTTCCGATGGTGATGGCCGGATGCTCGGTCATGGGGCGCGCCATGCGTCCGCCGCGGAGGACGACCCTGCCGGGAATTCCGAGCTCGCCGCGGAAGTTGACAACCGCGTCGTAGCCTCCGCGCTCAATGGCGCGATAGGCGTTGAGAAAGGTCTTGAGCGAGGGAGTGATGGCGTCTTCGCCGCCATGGACGACGGCATGATGCACGCCGCGCTCCTTCTGGCGCTCCAGCAATTCTTCGAGGGCCGCGCCGAGCGAACTGCCGTGGCTGGCCAGCGAGCGGTAGGCGATGCGTCCGCTCTTATCCACGATGAAGCTGGCGTTGGGCAGCGCGCCGTAACGGCGGTGAATCTCGCCGCCGAGTTCGTCAACGAGGACGGGGAAGGCGATCTGCTCCTGGTCGCGCAGGAGCATGGCGGCGCGGGCTTTGTCTTCCATGGAGTGATGCGGCGGAAGCTCGGCTCCGGGATGCGCCTCACGCACATAGATGAACAGGAACTCGACATCCGCGACCGGGAACTCATGGGCGAGCGAGCGCAAGCCTCCGATGGAGGCCGCCGTCTGCGGGCAGGTGGCGGAGCCGAAGGTGACAACGACGTTGCGCGAGTCTTTGAAATCGGAGAGCTTGACGCGGTCGCCGGAGAGCGAGAGCAGCTCGAAGTCCGGCGCTTTGTCGCCCGGCTCGGGAGCGTGGCTCCAGCGGTCAGAAGGATTGGTCTGAAGCATTTCGCGGCGAAAACGGTCGTAGTTGTAGCGGGTGAATCCGAACATACATGCCTCCGGCGATACGTCGCAATGCCGCCTACGATGATAACGCTTTGCAGGGCGTGTGTGCGGGACGAGGGCCGTGCGAACGCACCCGCCCTCCGGCTTCGCCGGAAGGGTAGAGCACCCGCATTACTCTCCGTCTGCCCTTATGCACCTTGCCTGATGGCCGGGGGCAATTTCGACGAGGGCGGGCATGGTCGCTTCGCAGGCGGGGATGCAAAGCGGACAGCGCGGGGCGAAGGAGCATCCGGGCGGCAGGGCGCCGGGCGAGGGGACTGCGCCCTCGATGGCGTGCAGCGGAACCGATCGGTCCGTCTTGAGCGTGGGGATGGAGCCAAGCAGGCCGCGCGTGTAAGGGTGTGCGGGGCGCTCGAAGAGCTGGCGGGCGGTGGCCGATTCGACGATTCTTCCCGCATACATCACGGCAATGCGGTCACTGACGCGGCCAACGACGGCGAGGTCGTGCGAGACGAAGAGCATGGCGAGGCCGAGGCGCTTGCGCAGGTCGGCGAGCAGTTCCAGAATCTGCGCCTGCACGGTGACGTCGAGGGCGGTGGTGGGCTCGTCGGCGATGAGCAGGGCGGGGCGGTTGACGATGGCCATGGCGATCATGACGCGCTGGCGCTGGCCTCCCGAAAGCTGGTGGGGATAGTCACGCCAGCGGCGCTCCGGCGAAGGGATGGCGACCTCGCGGAGGGCTTCAATGGCGCGCTCGCGGGCTTCGCTGGCGCCCGCGGCCGGCAGCGAAGCGTTACCCGACGCATGTGCGAGTACGGCTTCTGCGATCTGGTCTCCGACGCGCATGACGGGATTGAGCGCGGTCATCGGCTCCTGAAAAATCATGGCCATGCGGAGGCCGCGCAGTTGCTGGAGCTCGGCGGGGCGGGCACAGGCGAGGTCGCGGTTTTCCAGCAGAACCTTGCCGGAGAGGCGCGCCTGGGGCGGCAGCAATCCCATGATGGCCAGCGAAGTAACGCTCTTGCCGGAGCCGGATTCGCCGACGAGGGCGAGAGTTTCTCCGGCGGCAAGGGTCAGCGAGAGGTCGCGCACGGCGGCCACGGGGCCTTGCGGCGAAGGGAACTCAACGGTGAGATTTTGAAGCTCCAGGAGCACGAGAGGTATTGAAACACAAAGGGAGCAGGCAGGGCGCGCGGCATGGTAGGAAACCCCTGCAGGAATGCCCTGCGGCTGTGACAGAGTTTCTGCATTGGCTCGCCGGTTTGCTTCTCCCCGCCGCATTCTCTAAACTTGAATCTCCAAAATTTTTCTGCATTGCGCCTTGTACGCGCGAGCGGAGACCTACCCTATGTCTGATATCAAAGTTCAGCTCCCCGACGGCAGCATCCGAGAAGTTCCACAGGGCACCACCGCCCTCGACATTGCGAAGTCTATTTCGCCGCGCCTCGCCGACGCCGCTCTGGCCGCCAAGCTTGCGCCCCTGGCGGTTGAGAGCAGCCCCACCGATGATGCCTTCACGGTCGTCGACTTGACCCGGCCCATCGAGCAGGATTCGCGGCTGCGTCTGCTCACGGAGAAGGATCCCGAGTCGCTCCAGGTCTTCCATCACTCTTCGGCGCACCTGCTTGCGGCCGCCGTGCTGGAACTTTTCCCGGAGACCAAGCTCGGCCACGGCCCCGCCACCGATACCGGATTCTTCTACGACTTTCTGCGCGAGACGCCCTTCACTCCCGAAGATCTGGAGAAGATCGAAAAGAAGATGAAGGAGATCGTCGACCGCAATGAGCCTTACGCGCGCGACTTCCTGGACCGCGACGAAGGCCTCGAACGCTTCAAGGCTGAAGGCGATTTCATGAAGTGCCATTTCATCGAGCAGTTCACCAAGTCCGATGAAAAGATCTCGCTCTACAAGACGGGCAAGTTTGTCGATTTCTGCCGCGGCCCGCACATCCCTTCCACGGGAAAGATCAAGGCCTTCAAGCTGCTCAACATCGCCGGAGCCTACTGGCTCGGCAAAGAGGGCAATCCCCAGCTTCAGCGCATCTACGGAACCTCGTTCTACTCCAAGAAGGAGATGGACGAGTACATGCGCCAGCTTGAGGAGGCCAAGCGCCGCGACCATCGCGCCCTCGGCCAGCAGCTTGATCTCTACTCGATCCAGGAGCTCGCCGGCCCCGGCCTCATCTTCTGGCATCCCAAGGGTGGGCTGATTCGCACCATCATGGAAGACTGGCTGCGCGCCGAATATCTCAAGCGCGGCTACTCGCTGGTGTTCACTCCGCACGTTGCCCGCCGCGCCCTCTGGCAGGTCTCCGGACACGAAGGCTTCTACGCCGAAAACATGTTTGACACCATGGAGCTCGACGACGCCGAATATCGCCTGAAGCCCATGAACTGCCCCTTCCACATCCTCATTTACAAGGATCAGCTCCGCTCCTACCGCGATCTGCCGGTGCGCCTCGGCGAACTCGGCACCGTCTATCGCTACGAGCGCTCCGGCGTGATGCATGGACTGATGCGCGTCCGCGGCTTTACCCAGGACGACGCGCACATTTTCTGCACTCCTGACCAGATCGAATCCGAAGTCGAGGGCTGCATCGATTTCGCCATCAGCGTCCTGCACACCTTCGGCTTTGAAGAATTCCAGGTCGAGCTCTCCGGCTGGGATCCAGAAGACCGCGCCCACTACGTCGGCTCGCCCGAGCAGTGGGAGTCCTCGCAGAACGCACTCAAGACCGTGCTCGAGCGCAAGGGGATTCCCTACAAGTTCATCCCCGGCGAAGCGGCGTTCTACGGTCCCAAGATCGACGTCAAGCTCGTCGACGCCATCGGCCGTCTCTGGCAGCTCTCCACCGTGCAGTTTGACTTCAATCTTCCGCAGCGCTTCGAGCTGGAATACGTTGGCGAAGACGGACAGCGCCATCAGCCGCTCATGGTTCACCGCGCCCTCTACGGCTCGGTGGAGCGCTTCTTCGGAGTTCTCATCGAGCACTACGCCGGAGCCTTCCCGGTCTGGCTGTCTCCCACCCAGGTCGCCATCGTCCCCATCGCCGAGCGCCATATCGAGTACGCCAACAAGGTTGCCGACGCGCTGAAGGCCATCGGGGCGCGCGTGCACGTGGACGGGCGCAACGAAAAGATGAATGCGAAGATCCGCGAGCACGCCTTGCAGAAGGTTCCGTTCATTCTCATCGTGGGAGACAAGGAAAGCGAGATCGGCGAGGTCAACGTGCGCGTCCGCGGACAGGAAAAGGCCGAGGGCAGCATTACCATCGAAGCCTTTACCGCCCGCGTCCAGCGCCTCATCGAGTCACGCAGCACCAAGCTCGACTGATTCTTCGAACAAAACGAAAGGAGCAGGCCACTCGGCCTGCTCCTTTCGTTTATGAAAGCCGATTTATTGAGTTTCAGGAATGCGTTGGATGGCGTTCGAACCTCTGCTCTGTCATTCACCGATTGAAGCAGTGCTCTTATTCGTCGTCTTCGTCCCAGTCGAACAGCGCGGCCATGGCCAGCGGCGATACGACATAGTCAGCCCGGGGGAGAGCCGCTGGCGCAACACACTGCTCATAGCTGGGAGGGACGGGCGGATAGGCGTTGTCATAGTTCAGCGGGTTTATATCCACGGAAGTCTCCTCCAGCTCGATCATCCCGTGATTCTGTGCCGCTGCAAAGCACTCTTTGATGAAACTGAACTACCCCGTCCCACAATGGGGTACACATGCCAAATCCGGGCGGCGCGATTTTATTCTCGATAAATTCATTCGCCCCTGTTGTATCTCTCATCTTCGCGCGCGCACGCGCTATTATGTTGCAGTGTTAAAACTGCTCGAATTTTATCTGCGCAAGCATCGCCTTGTCCGTGCGGGCGAACGCGTGGGTGTCGCCGTCAGCGGCGGCGCCGACTCGGTGGCCCTGCTGCGCGCGCTCGCCGAGCTTGCTCCAGCGCTGGGCGTTGTGCCATTCGTGCTCCATCTCAATCATGGCCTCCGCGGAGATGACGCCGATGCTGACGAGCAGTTTGTGCGCGAGCTGGCCGCGCGTCTTTCGCTGGAAGCCGCCATCGAGTCCGAGGATGTCGCCTCGCTTGCGGCGCTCTTTCATCTTTCGCTCGAAGCTGCCGGACGCCGCGCCCGCTACGCTTTTTTCCAGCGCGCCGCCGCCACTCACCGCCTTGACTGCGTGGCCACCGCCCACACCCGCGACGACCAGGCGGAGACCATCCTGCTGCGCCTGCTGCGCGGCGCGGGAACCAGCGGCCTCGCCGGAATCCATCGCACCTTCGAGCTTTCGCGCCTAACCGGGGAACTCCCTTTCGGGACGGCAGAGCAGGGGCCGCGCCTCATCCGCCCCCTGCTCTCCGCCAGCCGCCAGCAGATCGAGCAGTATCTGAACGCCCTCGGCCAGTCATTCCGCCAGGATTCCTCCAACCTCAGCCCGGAGTTTCTACGCAACCGCGTGCGCGCCGGTCTGTTGCCGGAGCTGGAGCGGGACTACAATCCGCGTCTGCGCCAGGCCCTGTGCGAGACCGCGGAGATCGCCGCCGCCGAAAACGTATTCTTCGAGGAACGCGTCTCCTCGGCCCTCGGCCCGGGCATCGACTTTGAACAGGGCATGGAGTTGCCGCTTCTTCAGTCCCAGCCCCTCGCATTGCAAAGACGCATCCTGCGAGGTTTGTGCCAGCCCTTCGGCCTTGCGCTGGACTTTGCCCACCTGGAAGCCCTTCGCGAGTTCGCGCTTGCCGGCCGCGCCGAGCGCCTCCGCCTGCCGCGCGGCTTTTCCGCCGAGGTGGTGCGTGCGCCGCAGGGGCCCTCGCGCCTCTTTCTGCGCTCGCCGGAGCCTGATCCTCCGCTGGCCGAGTACGCCTTCGAGCTTCCCGTTCCGGGCGCGGTTTCCATCGGCAGATTTTTTGGGGGACCAGAGACAAGCATTCGTGCTACTTTGCTAGGCGAAGATCCAGCAACTCTGGCTTATAATCGCGCTCACCTGGTGCGCGCAAAGCTGGCGGAGTCCTGTCTCTCGGTTCGTAATCTCCAGCCGGGCGACCGGTATCATCCCTTGTTTTCCAGCGGCGAGAGAAAGGTCAATCGCCTTTTGCAGGGGCTCTCGATTCCGGGCGCGGTCCGCGGAAGCTGGCCGGTGGTTCTGGCGGGAGACAGCATTGTCTGGGCGCCGGGCTTGCCCGTAGCCGCCGTTGCGGCCTGGTCTCCAGGCGATGGTGACGCGATCGCGCTCGAAATTTGTAACGCGACTGGTTCTACTTGCAGCACTTTTAATACTTTATTTTCGGGGCGGTCAGCTTTGTCGCAACATAAGGTCACAAAAGCGCCAGTGGAGGAGAAGTACGACATCGTCGTCTCCGAGGCCCAGTTGCAGACTCGAATTGCCGCTCTTGGCCGCCGCATCTCTCGCGATTACGAGGGCCGCTCGATCTATTGCGTCGGCGTTCTGGAGAACGGCTTCATCTTCCTCGCCGACCTTCTCCGCTCCATCCAGGGCAGCGTTCGCTGCCAGTTCGTCCGCACCAACGTCCGCGAAATCCTGGAGAACAACATCTCGACCACGGAAATCTTCTACACCCCCGAGGTCGATGTAACGGGCCAGCATGTGCTCCTCTGCGAAGGCATTGTCTCCTCGGGGCAAACCACCGAGTTCCTGATCCGGAACCTGAAGGCGCGGGGCGCGGCTTCCATCGCCGTCTGCACCCTGCTGGACCGCCAGTCGGCCCGCCGGGTCGATCTTGAGGTGAATTACTACGGCTTCCAGGTTGGGCCGCAGTGGCTTGCCGGCTTCGGACTCGGATCGCCTACCCTGGAGCGCAATCTTCCTTTTATCTTCGCCGCGCCGGATGTTGACGGTTTATGGTGTCCTGAGAACTGAAGTTGTATACTTATTGATTAACGGGTCTTCCGCGTCTGTGCTTCCTCGTATACTCGCGTACTTTCCTGCCGGTAGCGGCGTGGGGCCGCAATCGCATACGGAAGTATTGAAAAACGCGTAAAATCCGATGGGGCGGAAAAAGCTGGGTCCAGCAGCCCGGACGGGCATCTAAAAAGGTGAGTCGTCTCGGCTGAGACTCTTTTCCGTTTTATAGAGGAGCTTTTCGGTGAATTCGACGGTCAAACAGATCGTGTTCTGGCTTGTGATCATTCTCTCGGGCGTATTGCTCTGGTCGGTTGTCCGGAACAACAGCACGGGAGTCAAAGAGCGTGAAGTCAACTTCTCCCAGTTCTTGTCGGAAGTCGACCAGGGAAAAATCAAGGACGTAACCGTCTATGGTCCCGAGGTCCGCGGCAACTACAACAATGAGAAGGCAGGCTTTCACACCACCGTTCCGCCTAACTATACCGACATGTACAAGAGCCTGCGCGATAAGGGCGTGAACATCACGGTCAAGGACGTCAGCGGCGGCGGATGGCCGAGCTGGCTCTTCCAGATGCTTCCTCTCGTCGTGATCCTCGGCCTCTGGTTCTTCATGATCCGCCAGATGCAGTCCGGCGGAAACAAGGCGCTCTCGTTCGGCAAGAGCCGCGCCCGGCTGCTCTCCATGCAACAGAAGAAGGTGACATTCAAAGATGTCGCCGGCGTCGATGAAGCCAAGGAAGAGCTGCACGAGATCATCGAGTTCCTGCGCGAGGCGCAGAAGTTCCAGAAGCTCGGCGGACGCATCCCCAAGGGCGTGCTGCTCGTCGGCTCGCCGGGAACCGGCAAAACCCTGTTGGCCCGCGCCGTTGCCGGCGAAGCCAATGTTCCCTTCTTCTCCATCTCCGGCTCTGACTTTGTCGAGATGTTCGTCGGCGTCGGCGCAAGCCGCGTCCGCGACCTCTTTGAGCAGGGCAAGAAGAACGCCCCCTGCATCATCTTCATCGATGAAATCGACGCCGTCGGCCGCCATCGCGGCGCTGGACTCGGCGGTGGACATGACGAACGCGAGCAGACCCTCAACCAGTTGCTGGTGGAGATGGACGGCTTTGAATCCAATGAAGGCGTCATCCTGATTGCCGCCACCAACCGCCCTGACGTTCTCGATCCCGCGCTGCTTCGCCCCGGCCGCTTTGACCGCCGCGTCGTCGTCGCCCGTCCGGACGTCCGTGGCCGCGAGGAGATCCTCCGCGTCCACACCCGCAAGATTCCCATCAACGATGACGTTGATCTCTCGGTCCTCGCTCGCGGGACACCGGGATTCAGCGGCGCTGATCTGGCCAACATGGTCAATGAAGCCGCGCTGCTCGCCGCCCGCCAGAACCGCAAGACCGTCCTGATGCTCGACTTTGAGCTCGCCAAGGACAAGGTGCTCATGGGCGCCGAACGCCGCTCCATGATCCTGACCGACGAAGAGAAGCGCAACACGGCTTACCACGAGGGCGGACACGCCCTGGTCGCCGCCAAGGTTCCGCACGCCGACCCGCTCCACAAGGTCACCATCATTCCCCGCGGAATGGCTCTCGGCGTAACCATGCAGTTGCCCATCGACGACAAGCACACCTACGACCGCGTCTATCTGGAGAGCCAGTTGGCAATCATGATGGGCGGCCGCGTCGCCGAGGAGATTTTCCTCAAGACGATGACCACCGGCGCAGGCAACGACATTGAACGCGCCACGGAAGTCGCCCGCAAGATGGTTTGCGAGTGGGGCATGAGCCAGCTTGGTCCGCTCACCTTCGGCAAGAAGGAGGAGCAGATCTTCCTGGGCCGTGAGCTTTCCCAGCATCGCGACTACTCCGAGGAGACCGCCCGCGAGATCGACGCCGAAGTCCGCCGCTTTATCGACGCTGCCTACAAAACGGCCTTCGATGTTCTCGACGGTAACCGCGAAGTTCTCGACCACATCGCGCTTGCCCTTCTCGAACGCGAAGTCCTCGACTCCGCCGAGTTGCAGATGATCATCGCAGGCAAGACGCTCCCGGCACGCGTTCAGCCGCCTCCGGCCGATGACTCCGGCGGCGTTCAGCAGGTGCTTCGTCCGGAGTCAAACCGCCAGCCCGGCCTCAACCCCGGCGAGCGGCCCAGCCCCGCATAACCTGTGCCGCCCATGGCGGCAGGGTCGCAATCAGCGCAACACAAGAAGGGTGGCCTCCATGGCCACCCTTCTTCACTGCCGAATTCCTGACGAATCCGTCGCCGCCGGTTATTCCAGACCGACCGGGCTATAGGTGCAGCCGTGGACCTGGTCCGAGTACTCCGGCTGGAACGTGTACAGATGGCCATTGAGCTTCACATTGCCGTAATCCCAGTAGTAGTTGCTGCCAACCTGAATCGACCTGATACAGAGGTCGCCGATCTCGTTGCCAGAGGCAAAAGTCAGGTTCTGCACCCACCAGGCGTCCAGATCCGGGTCGCTGATCGCCTCCGATGTCTCATGCGAGAGGACATTGTTCGTGGAATCGATGAGCTGGCTGTTGGCCGTTCCCGTCGGCGGCACCGAGCAGCCGCTCACATCCTGGTACGGTTCAACCGTGAAGACCGCATGGCCTACGGCATCCGTGAACGTCACCGAACCATGGAAGGCGCAAAAGTAGAAAGTGCTCGAATTGTCCGGCGAGTAGCAGTCGGTCGCGCTCAGGCACATATCCACTCCCTTGGGGAGGAAGATGTGATAGAGATTCCCGAAGCCGTTGCCAGCGACCGAGGCTCCCGCGTGGACCAGCGCCAGAATATCGCTGATCTGCAGCGTGTGGTTCGCCGGGATCGGATAGCCCTCGGCGATGAAGGAGGTTCCCATGGTGTACCGGTTGCTCGCCGTGGAACCCACGTACTGGTCCAGGACGTGAATGAATTCGCTCTGGCCAAGGTCCGTGAGGAAGCCGCTCACATTGCCCCAGTGGCTGGGCGACCGGTTCACGTAGATCGGGTGATGCTCGGTTGTTTCAATCGCAGGATTGTTCCCGGGATTGGTTACATCCGCCGGATAGAACCCCGGCCCAGGGATCGACGGAACCGTAGCCGCGTTGATCGGAGCGCCGCTCCGCACCGTGCGGCTCAAGGGAGAGGCATCGGTGGAGCCGACCAATCCCAGCGCCCGGTAGGAAAATTTCTGTGCCGTGGCGGCGCTATCGGCCGGCCCAACCTTGAGCGGCAACGTCGAGGTATTCTGGCCGTGGGCCGTCTCGGCTGACATCAGCACCAAAGCCACTGGCACAACTCGCAACAGTATTGAATTGACTTTCATCGCACCCCTTTTCAGCAGACTTGCTCGGCATCCAGGCACAGCTCTGCACCCGGTTCTTCGTTTGCGCTCCCAGCACTCCTTGTTCCAAAGCCGCTCGGGATAGGTTTCCCTTGCATTTGGAAGAGCCTCTGTCTGGAGTCAGTAAATTGACTGCGCTACGCCTCCCGTTCCCCATGCCAAAGACTGGCACCAAATGGCTAATTGAAGGTATCTGCATTCCTAAATGCTTTAGAATCAGCATCTCTGGAACATTGCAGTGTGAGCTGCTGCAGCCTGAGCGGGGTGAACGCTGGCGGGTTTGCCTTACTCCCGCGTTCCTCCCGTACAATCAGCCATGCTTCCTCGCCCCCACGCCCTCGCTTGCCTGCTGCTGTTCTCTTGCAATTTTCTCGCGGCGCAAAGCCCCGGCCTCGCCGCCCACGTGCTGGGAGACATGTCTTTCCTCGCCTCGGATGCGCTGCGCGGGCGCGGCAGCGCCACCCACGACGAGCTCGTCGCCGCCACCTACGTAGTCTCGCAATTCCAGTCCTTGGGCCTTGAGGATGCCCATCTTCAGCGCGTCCCGCTCGATGGCGGAGGCACAACCTACAATGCGGTGGCCATCCTCCGCGGCTCTGATCCCGAACTCGCCGGCCAGACCCTCCTGCTCAGCTCGCACCTCGACCACCTCGGCGTCCGCCACAACTCCTCAGGCGAGGTCGTCTACCCTGGAGCCGATGACGACGCCAGCGGGACCACCGCCGTGATTGAGCTTGCCCGCTCACTTGCCGCGCTTCCCCAGCGCCCGCGCCGCACCATCGTCTTTGTCTGCTTTGGCAGCGAGGAAACCGGCGGCCAGGGAAACCGCTATTTCCTCGCCAATCCGCCCACGCCGCTTGCCTCCATCGCCGCCAACCTGGAGTTCGAAATGATCGGCCATCCCGATCCCGTTCTCCGCTCCGACCAGCTCTTTCTCACCGGATGGGAGCGCACCGACCTTGGCCCCGCGCTCGCCGCCCACGGCGCACCGCTCGTCGCCGACCCGCATCCCGAGGGACACTTCTTCCAGCGCTCGGACAACTTCGCCCTCGCCCGCCGCGGCATCGTCGCCCAAACCGTTTCCAGCTATGGACTTGGCTCCCACTACCACAAGCCCTCCGACGACCTTGCCCACATCGACTTCCCTCACCTCGCCCGCGCCATCGAATCCATGATCCCGTCCATCCAGTGGCTCGCCAGCTCCGACTGGAAGCCCAATTGGAAGCCCGGCGGAAGACCCTAGCGCCAAGCGCCCGCGGCCGGAATCCCAGCGTTACCCGCCCAGCGTCTGCGACCGGCAGCGGCAGCGTTACCCGCCTCGCGCCCGCGACCGGCAGCGCAGCGTTACCCGCCCAGCGCCAGCGGCCGGCAGCGGCAGCGTTACCCGTCTAAAACCCGCGGCCACAAGGGTTGCCCAACCCGCCCCCTCTGTGCGACATTGTTAAGTCCTGTTCCCCAAAGACCTGCGAGGTGCGCCATGTCTCATTTTTCACCGTTCAAGAACCCGACCCGCAGCTTTGAGAACGCCCTGCGCTGGCTCGCCGACCACGGCTTTGAAGCCACCCAGCCCACCGCCGGCGGCAAGCTCTACCGCATCAGTAAGGATCAGTGTGTCGCCGAAATCGAAGTTGCCGCCGATGGTAACTCCCGCGTCGCCGCTTTCCCTGCCTGCATCGTCGCCGGAGAAGCCGCCACCCTCGTCGACCGCGGCTACCAGAAGTTCTTTAAGACCAGCAAGCTGGAGGTTGCCGCCACCGCCGACCGCCTCGAGAGCCTTCACCGCTTCAGCGAGGAACTGAAGGAGGCGCTCGGCTACACCAGCCTTTACAACGAGGGCCTTGGCACGGTCAGCGGCAGCTACCAGTACGACCGCGTCGTCGGCCGCGATCTCGCCGAAGAGCAGCGCCCCGCCCGCCCCTGGCAGAAGTAAGGCCGCAGCCGTTTTCGCTGTTGCCTTTGCCCTGCTTTTGCTTCTGTTTTGGCTTGAAGGGTCATCCTGAGCGCAGCGAAGGAGCCCAGCGCCGCTGAAAATCTGCTGTGCGGTCCCAGGCTTTCCAACCGCCCTGCCCTGTCCCGCCCTATCCAACTCTCGTTTTCTGTAAACCTTCCTCCGCTTTCCCTCCTCTAACTATCCAAAATGTTTCCGAAGCGGGCCATGCGTGCTGCGCCGCCATGCATGGCCTCGGAAACCTGTCCGCGCTGGCCGCCAGCGGTTCGCGCTGAAAGGGAAATTCGATATGAAGCACGCATTCCGCTTTTTGCTCCTGGCTGCGCTCCTCACCGCCCTCCCGGCATTTGCCGAGCAGAACGATAACGACGCCAACAAGCGCCTCCATGAGGCTTCCGAAGACCTCAACAAGCTCACCAGCGCCGGAGACAGCAACATTCCCGACTCCATCCTCGCCGATGCCAAGTGCATCGCCATCGTCCCATCGCTCGTCAAGGGAGGCTTTATCGTCGGCGGCCAGCATGGCCGAGGCGTCGCCACCTGCCGCATCCCGCACAAGGGCTGGAGCGCGCCTGCCTTCTTCGTCATCACCGGCGGCAGCTTTGGAGCACAGATTGGAGTCGAGGGCGTTGATCTCGTCATGCTCTTCATGAACAACGAGGGCGCCGAAAAGCTCCTGGCCGCCAACTGGAAGATCGGCGCTGACGCCGGAATCGCCGCCGGACCCATCGGCCGCGACGCCAGCGCCAACACCGACTGGAAGATGAACTCCGGCATCCTCACCTACTCCCGCGCCAAGGGAGTCTTCGTCGGAGCCACTCTCAACGGAGCCAACGTCCGCGCCGACGAGGAGGCGATCAGGTCCTTCTACGGACGCCCCCTGAGGTTCCGCGATCTTCTCAACGGCCAGGTCGCTCCTCCGCCCGCCGCCCACGAATTCCTTGCCGACATTCGCCACAACTTCCACGAGGCCGAAGCCGCTAAGTAGCTTCCTCGCGCAATACTAAGGGTCCAGCTTCGGCTGGACCCTTTCTCACTGCATCAGTATGTCTGTAGTGAACAGATTGGGATGTACTAGATTCGTGGCTCAACTCTTATATTGGAGTGCATCGCTATCCGGGCTCGGAGCTCCTTCTTTACGAGCTTGGTCGGAACAACGCTGACAGCAGAAGAAACCAATGGTTCAGCGCACCAAATCTCACTATGAGCGTAGTTCGCAATTAAAGGGACATGTTTCACCCAGAACAGAAACCTACGCCCAGTCTGGGCACATTCTAGTTGGTCAGGTAGGCAGGTAATTGGAAAATCGAACACCCCCAAGTCACTGCGGACACCGCTCTCATTCCACAATACGTCCATTGGTTTGCTGAACCTACTTCGATTGACCGATTGGCCTGTCCCATTGTTAGGGAAGTTTAGACAGGCTGGTAGTATCTGCCCGTGACTGGTTTCATCTGCACGGATGCGGCGATAAAGATATTCAGATTCGTCGAATTCTGGGCGAACTCGACGCCCCCATTGGTACAGCCGGAGAGGACGCTTATCGTGAAAGATGCGCCGAAATATCTCGGATAGTTGTCTCAGTGCTGTCCCCATCGACGACCCAAACAATTGGATTCTCCGTTCGGCTGTACTTGACCGCTAGTGTCTCTCCCGAGTTTAGGCACTCAATGTCAGCATAGCGACCATCCTTGACGAAGCAGATTGCCACGCCTCCCTCGGCGGAAGGCACAATTGCATCCGGGTTGAGTCCAACTTCTATTAACTTATCAACGATGTTACTTGCAGCCGAAATCACAATCTTGGTTGGCACTTCAGCTTCGAAGGTACTGAACGCTCCCGAAAAACCTTCCAAGCTTCCCAGCTTTTGTCTCGCTTCGAGCTTGAACATAGCTTTTGTGAGGAAATCGCTGTCTCCTCTGTGTTCTTCGATCACTCTTGCCGTCTCCATATACGTCTGACAAACTTGCTGGTTAGCAATTACTTCGTCGGAGGTCATGAAATTAGCTGGCTGATACGCGAACAGAAGTGGAATGATCATCTGAACATCTCCCTAGCCTTGTCGGTTATCGCAGCTTCGAAATACTCATTCTTTCGGAGTCGAAACTTGTCAAGTGTATTCCAGATTTCGGCATCGTTCACGGAGAAAGAACTGCTCTCTCGAAACAAATCGATGTCGATGAGAAGGCTAACCCGATTCGGCAGTTGCTCGGGTAGTAAAGTCTCCGTCAATACCAGTTTCCCATTCAGATCGCTTTGGGGCAGTACTAACCGAACCAAGAACTGTTCCAGTTCCTGATCCCCTTCTATTCCGCTATTGGGGAGTGTCTGTATGTAGTCTTCAAATCGAACGGTGCCCTCAACCGCAGGTAAATCCAACACGTTTAAGTAACGTACGGCTACCCGTTCGACAATCTTAGCTTCCGTCGTCTTGACGTAGATATCCCACAGGCGCTGGGCTTCGGCACGGAAAGAGGCCCAATCTTGATATGGAAAAAATCGGCTGAAAGTAAAACCATCCAATCGGCCCTGCACCGCCTGGAGGCGGTCAGTCGAATGATAAATGTAGCCTAGTACGGTTTGACTCGACGAAAAGTTAGGCTGCGGTCCTGGTATCACGCCAGATATTTTGGCTTGCACCATTCCGCGAGTCGCAGCATACGGATACTCCTTTTCGATTACAGACCCGAAGGCCTTCATGGAATCCAAGTTTGAACCGTCGGCGTGCTTTACCCGCAAATCTATTAGAGCCTCTTTGATCGGTGCGCGCGGATAGTGTTTTTCAGCAGGCATAATTTATCTATTCCAAGGATTATACAAGTGATACTTACGATTCAATGTAACTGTTTCTATGCTATGTCTCAAGGTGCTTTCGCGCGGGAGCTTCGGGACCGGCTCCTTTTAGGGAGTTCAGTTTGCGCGTGCGCGAGTTCGCTGACGCAATAAGCTTGCCTGGTCTTGAATCACGCCTGCGGATATGTCTGGCGATCATACAGCAGCTTTGAACCCGTGGTGAGGCCAGCAGCATGTGCACCACCACAATAATCAGGCCCAGTCATCGGCTGTTCTCGCGGCTCCCGTAGGGCTATAACCTCACCTTGCTAAAATAGTAACCAGAGGTTTCCCCCGCTCCGCCCATGTCTTTTTCTGAACATTTCGACGTTGCCGTAGTCGGAGCCGGTCATGCGGGCTGCGAAGCCGCCATGGCTTCGGCGCGCATGGGCCTGCGCACGGCGCTCTTCACCCTCAATGCCGACCTCATCGCGCAAATGTCCTGCAACCCCGCCGTCGGAGGCATCGCCAAGGGACACATCGTCCGCGAGATCGACGCCCTCGGCGGCATCATGGCCGAGGTCACCGACGCCGTCGGAATCCAGTTCCGTCTCCTCAACACCTCGCGCGGCCCCGCCGTCTGGTCGCCCCGCGCCCAGTGTGACAAGCAGGCCTACCGCCTCAAGATGCGCGAAGTTCTCGAGTCCCAGCCCAACCTCCAGATCAAGCAGGCCGAGGTCGCCGAGTTGATTGTCTCCGGCGAGGGCGACGCGCGACGCGTCACCGGACTACGCCTCCGCGATGGCCGCGAGGTCTCTGCCCGCGCCGTCGTCATCACCACCGGAACCTTCCTCAACGGACTCATCCACTGCGGCGAGCAGACCTATCCCGCCGGACGCAGCGGCGAACCGGCGGCCATCCTCCTCGGCGAGAGCCTCAAGGCTCTCGGCTTCCGCCACTGCCGCCTCAAGACCGGAACGCCTCCGCGCCTCGACGGCCGCACCATCGATTTTTCGCGCTTCCAGCCGCAGCCCGGCGACGCCGAGCCCACGCCCTTCAGCTTCCGCACCCGCGCCATCACACAACCGCAGATTTCGTGTTACATCGCCAACACCACCGAAGAGACTCACCGCATCATCCGCGCGAACGTCCACCGCTCGCCCATGTACAGCGGCCAGATTCACTCCACCGGACCGCGCTACTGCCCCTCCATCGAAGACAAGATCGTAAAGTTTCCGGACAAGCTGACCCACCAGCTTTACCTGGAGCCCGAGGGCCTCAACACCCACGAAATCTATCTCAACGGCATGAGCACGTCGCTCCCCGTCGAAGTTCAGCAGGCCATCCTCGCCAGCATTCCCGGCCTTGAGAAGGCGGAAATGCTCCGCCCCGGATACGCCATCGAGTACGACTCCATCGACCCCACCGAGCTTGAGCGCACTCTGGAAACCCGCAAAATTCGCGGCCTCTACCTCGGCGGGCAGATCAACGGCACCAGCGGATACGAAGAAGCCGCCTGCCAGGGACTGATGGCCGGAATCAACGCCGCCCTCGCCCTCAAAGACGAGCCGCCTCTCACCCTCAACCGCAGCGAAGCCTACACGGCCATCCTCATCGACGATCTCATCAGCAAGGGGACCAGCGAGCCGTACCGCATGTTCACCTCGCGCGCCGAGTTCCGCCTGCACCTGCGTATCGACAACGCCGACCGCCGGCTCACGCCCCATGGCCGCCGCGTCGGACTCATCAGCGACCAGGCCTGGCACGACTTTGAAGCCAAGCAGCAGCGCATGGCGCACCTCCGCACTCAGCTTGAAACGCAGCGCGCCGGCTCCGCCTGGGCCGCCACTCTTCCCGCAGCCCTCGTCGAAAAACTCGGCCCCGTCGCCGGACAAACCTACGCCCAGCTCCTGCGCCGTCCCGAGGTCACCATCGACGACCTCACCCCCGTCTGCCGCCAGCTCGCCCCCGAATTTTTCACCCACAATTCGGACTCTGGTGGCCCATATCCGCCTGCTTTTGGCGAATGTGGGGAAGGTGGCTCGCCTGGGGCAGTTGATCTTGCTCTTCCCCGCGCCATCTGGGTCGAACTCAAGTCCGTCGAGACCGAAGTGAAATACGCGGGCTACCTCCAGCAGCAGGAGAAGGCCATCGAGCGTCTCAAGAAGGCCGAGACAAAGACCATCCCCGAGTGGTTCGACTACGCTTCCATCAGCGGACTCTCCCGCGAGATGAAGGAGAAGCTCATCCGCCTCCGCCCCCAAACCATCGGACAAGCCTCGCGCCTCCCCGGCGTCACCCCGGCGGCCGTCGCTCTCCTCAACGTCTATCTTGAAATTCAGTCCCGCCAGCGCCGGCAGGCCAGCGCCCTCGGCACGTAACGGCCCTCTAGTTCGGCCCTCTAGTATTGAAGGGTCACCCTTAGCGCCAGCGAAGGGCCCCAACACCGCTCCCGGCGCCGTTCCAAGCTTTTCGGCCGCAATCGACTTTCTTCTTCTGAACTCGCTCCAGGATGTCTAACTCGACAACAGCGCCGCACCTTCGACACGCGCTCCTGCTCTTTCCTTTGCCTTCAACCTTGCAACCTTGAAACCTGCGCAACTTTGAAACCTCGCTTTTGCGTTACACTTTCCTTTCGTATCCTCCGCTGCGCCGGAGACATCCCAAACGTAAGGTGTCCTCATGAAAGCCATCGGCTATATTCAGTCCTTACCGCCCTCCGACCCCAAATCCCTCTTCGAATTCGAGCTTCCCAAGCCCACTCCCGGCCCGCTTGATCTCCTCGTCGCCGTCCGCGCCGTCTCCGTCAATCCCGTGGACACAAAAATTCGTATGCGCGCCCAGGGCACCGAGGCGCAGCCCAAAATTCTCGGCTTCGATTGCGCCGGCATCGTCGAGTCCGTCGGCTCCGAAGTAAAATTCTTCAAGCCCGGCGATGAAGTCTTCTACGCCGGAACCATCTCCCGCCCCGGCACCAACAGCGAGTTCCATCTCGTCGACTGGCGTCTCGCCGGACACAAGCCGCGCTCCATCTCCTTTGCCGAGGCCGCCGCTCTGCCTCTTACCTCTGTCACCGCCTGGGAGCTGCTCTTCGACCGCCTCCGCATTCCGCTCGGCAAGCCGCAGCAGGCCGGAACGCTTCTCGTCGTCGGAGCCTCCGGCGGCGTCGGTTCCATCCTCGTCCAGCTCGCCCGCCGACTCACCGGACTCACCGTCATCGGCTCCGCCTCCCGCATCGAATCGCAGCACTGGGTTCGCAAGAACGGCGCGCACCATGTCGTCGATCACTCCAGGAAACTCAGCGAGGAAGTCCGCAATCTCGGCATTCAGAACGTGGAATACGTCATCGGACTCACCCACACCGACGAGCATTTCGACGAGATCGTCGAGCTCATCGCCCCGCAAGGCTCGTTCGCTCTCATCGACGATCCCGCACCCCTCGACATCCGCAAGCTCAAAACCAAGTCTGCCTCTCTACACTGGGAGTCCATGTTCACGCGCTCCACATTCCAGACCGCCGATATGGTCGAGCAGCACCGCATCCTTGAGCAAATATCGAAACTTGTCGATGATGGACTCATCCGCACCACCCTCGCCGCCACTGAAGGGCGCATCACCGCCGAGAATCTGCGCCTCGCCCACGCCGGCATCGAGTCCCACAAGTCCATCGGGAAAATTGTTCTCGAAGGTTTCTAGTCTCCGCATCACACATCGAACGTGGCCCGTGTCCACCGCTACTGGCGATTGCGGGCCACTTCCGCGTACGCGCCTGCGCTCTGTCACAAGGCGTGCTGGAGTTTCCATCGCGCCCCCCTTTGTGACCTAAGTCATATCCGCCCGCCCGCGCTCGGCTTACCCTGATGATAGAAAGCTGGAATCATCCTTTGTCGAATACTCATGTCTAATACTGTTGATCACGAGACACCGCAATCCTCTTCCGCCGAAACTCCCGTCACCCCGCCCAAGAAACATCAGGTTCGCCGCATCGCCGCCGACCACTCGCAACGCATCCGCCTCGTCGTGCAGAGCCTCTTTATCGCGCTCAATATTTTTCTCTGCGTGCAGTTCTACTTCTTCGTGCGTTACTTCGAAACCAACGCCACCGGCTCGCATGTCTCCCGCCCCGCCGGAGTTGATGGCTGGCTTCCCATCGCCGGACTGATGAACGTGCGCTACTGGATCGCTACCGGACGCGTCCCCGCCATTCATCCTGCCGCCATGGTCCTCTTCGTCGTCTTCGTCGCCATGAGCCTGCTTCTCAAGCGCGCCTTCTGCAGTTGGCTCTGCCCCGTCGGCACACTCTCCGAATACCTATGGAAAGCGGGCCGCAAGCTCTTCGGACGCAACCTCGTCCTCCCCCGCTGGCTCGATCTTCCGCTGCGCTCCATCAAGTACCTGCTCATGGCCTTCTTCGTGGTCATCATCGGAAGCATGTCCGCCGCCGCCCTCGAAAACTTCATGGTGCAGCCCTACGGCATTCTTGCCGACGTTAAAATGCTGCACTTCTTTCTGCACATGAGCAGCACCGCGCTCATCGTCGTCGCCGTGCTCGCGCTGCTCTCCGTCTTCATCAAGAATTTCTGGTGCCGCTACGCCTGCCCCTACGGCGCGGTAATGTCGATCGCATCGCTCGCCAGCCCCTTCAAAATCCGCCGCGACGAAGAGAGCTGCATCGCCTGCGGCAAGTGCGCCAAGGCCTGCCCGCAGAGTCTCCCCGTCGACCGCCTCCTGCAAATCCGCACCGCCGAGTGCACCGCCTGCATGGAGTGCGTCGCCAGTTGCGGAACGCAGAACGCCTTGCAGTTCGCGCTCCCGCCGCGCCCTTCAACTCCCATCGCCACGCGCTGGACGGGCCGCGCCCTTCCGCCCATCGCCGCCGCCTTTCTTCTCGCCGCGCTCTTCTTCGGAGGCGTAGGCCTGGCGCGCGCAACTCATCACTGGCAAACCAACATCACTGACGACGCTTACCGCGAACTCATCCCCCACGTCGACGACGACACCCACCCCGGCTTCTAGCCGCCACACGCAACAAATGATAGAGGCGCCCCAATTCCCGGAGCGCCTCTTTTTTGCAGAAGTGGGTCCGCTGCCTTTGCTCTTGTTGTTGCTTCTGTCTTTGTTCTTGTCTTAGGGTGTCATTCCGAGCAACGCGAGGAATCCCTGCACCGCCCAAAATCTCCCTTGCGGTTTCAGAGGCACTTCAACCTGCATACGATTGTGATAGATCGACATAAGTGAATATCATTATATATCGATATATATGGATATAACGTACCCCCTCCCTCATTCCCTGCCTCACCGCGCCTTGGTTTATCCTTTACCCATGGAAGCCTCCACCCTCCGCGAACTTCTCTCCCCCTTCATTCCCGCCGCCGAACTCGACGCCCTCCTGCTCTCTTCCATCCAGACTCATCTCGACCTCCTTCTTCGCTGGAACCAGCACATGAATCTCACCGCCCTGCGCTCTCCCGAGGAGATGGTCGCGCGCCACTTCGGCGAGTCCCTTTTCGCCGCCCGCCAGCTTTTTCCCCGCGATTCCACCCTTGACGTCTTCGACCTCGGCTCCGGCGCCGGATTCCCGGGCCTTCCCATGAGGTATTGGGCTCCTAAGCTCAAGCTCACGCTCATCGAGGGTCACGGCAAGAAGGCGACCTTCCTGCGCGAGGTGGGACGCGCCCTCCAGCTCTCCGATCTCACCGTCCTCAACACCCGCGCGGAGTCCATCCCCCAACGCGCCAGCCTGGTCACCATGCGCGCCGTCGAGAAGTTCGATCAGTCGCTCATCGCCGCTTCCAGGCTCCTCGCCCCCGGCGGCCAGCTCGCCATTCTCATCGGCGAAGCTCAGCGCGAGCGTTCCCTCGTACTTCTGCCCCCCGGCGAGGTATCGTCCCTCGATCTTCCTTCCTCCGAGCAGCGCATCCTGCTCACCTGGAAGCCGTTCTAATTGTTCCACGTGGAACACCCCGCGCCTGCGGCTGGAAGCAACGCGTTACCCACCTAGCGTCCGCGACTGGCAGCGTAGCGTTACCCCCCATGCGCCTGCGGCGGGCAGCGCCAGCGTTACCCCCCATGCGCCTGCGGCGGGCAGCCCCTGCGCCTGCGGCGGGCAGCGCCAGCGTTACCCCCCGGGGTCTGCGACCGGCAGCAGCGCGTTACCCACCCCTGCGCCTGCGGCTGGCAGCGCCAGCGTTACCCCCTGCGCCTGCGGCTGGCAGCGCCAGCGTTACCCACCACTCCCTCCCCCATGTTCCACGTGGAACATTTCCACCGTTCTGCACAGCTTTCCGCACTTATCCACCGCTTCCGCACCGCACCGCCGCCGCTTTGCCATTGCCCAGCCCCCTTCCACCCGTTACCCTCATCGTATCCACATTCGCAGCCGCCGACCTTCCACTCCCCGGCTGCCCGGAGCCTCCTATGTCTCGGGTCATCGCCATCGCCAACCAAAAAGGCGGAGTAGGGAAGACCACCACCAGCATCAACCTCGCCGCCAGCTTCGCCGCCAGCGGAGTCCCAACCCTCCTCGTCGATTGCGACCCGCAATCCAACTCATCCTCCGGCCTCGGACTCCAGAAAGACGCCAACCGCCCCGGAACCTACGACCTCCTCATGGGCGACGCCGACGCGCCAGACCTGCTTCAGCCCTCCGAAATCGACCTTCTCAAGATCATTCCCTCCTCCAAGAACCTCATCGGAGCCAACGTCGAGCTCGTCAATGTCGAATACCGCGAATACCGCCTCCGCCACGCGCTCCAGTCCATCCGGGATCAATTCCAGGTCATCGTTCTCGACTGTCCCCCGGCGCTCGACCTCCTGACCCTCAATGCCCTCGTCGCCGCCGACTCCGTCCTCGTCCCCATGCAGGCCGAGTATTTCGCCCTCGAAGGCGTCAGCGAGTTGCTGGATACCATTGAGCGCATTCGCCAGACCCTCAATCCCAGCCTCTTCGTCGAGGGCGTCGCCCTCACCATGTACGACGACCGAACCAACCTCGCCCAGGGAGTTTCCAATGAGCTCAAGACCTTCTTCGGCGACCTGCTCTACGAGACGGCGATCCCGCGCAACATCCGCCTCGCCGAGGCCCCCAGCCATGGAAAACCGGCGATCCTCTACGATCCCAAGTCCCGCGGCGCCGAAAGCTACGTCAAACTCGCCGAAGAAGTCATGGCCCGCATCAAGAACCGGAACACCGTCACCGTTCAACCAACCGCATAGCGAGGTAAACCATTGAACCCGAACCACGACAAACGGAAAGCCCTCGGACGCGGCCTCGAAACTCTTCTCCCCGCCGCCCGTGGCATCCAGGCCGCCATTCCCGCAGCGCCCCAGCAGCCCGCCGCTGACACCGTCCGCGACATCCCCGTCGAACTCATCGACCGCAACCCCTACCAAACGCGGACGCACTTCGATGAAACCGCTCTCAACGAGCTGGCCGAGTCCATCAAGGTCTCCGGCGTCGTCCAGCCCGTCACCGTCCGCCAGCACTCAGGACGCTTCCAGCTCATCACCGGCGAACGCCGTTGGCTCGCCTCCCAGCGCGCCGGCAAAGCCACGGTGCCCGCCATCGTCCGCCAGGTCTCCAACGAGCAGGCCATGGAGATCACCATCATCGAGAACCTCCAGCGCGAGGATCTCAACCCCGTCGAGCAGGCCCACGCCTACGAGCGACTCTCCCGCGACTTCGGACTTACCCAGGAACAGATGGCGCAGCGCACCGGCAAGGACCGCTCCTCGGTCGCCAACTTCCTCCGCCTTCTCAAGCTCCCGCCTGAGGTCCTCAAGCTCGTCGAAGCCAACAAGCTCGCCTTCGGGCACGCCAAGGCGCTCATGGGGCTCGATTCCCAGGAATCCATGCTGAAACTCGCCCACCGCGCCGTTCAGCTCTCCATGTCCGTCCGCCAGGTCGAAGGCTCCGTTTACAACCTCATGCATCCCGAGCCGCCCGCGCCCAAGCCCGAGCGCGTCCTCGATCCCAACGTCCGCGAGGCCGAACAGCTCCTCCAGCGCTCGCTCGGCATCCGCGTCCAGATCCAGGACCATCACGGCAAAGGCAAAATCGTCCTCGAATACAAAACGCTCGAAGACTTCGATCGCGTCCTCGAAGTCCTCAACGTCCAGCGGTAAGCGCAACAGGAACGGGCAGCCCCAGGCTGCCCGTTCTCTCACCTCACATACATTCACATATGTCGATCTATAATCGTGGTGCACGCCGAAAGGCCCGCTCTTCCGCCCGCCTTCCGGTGCAGGGCGTGGAAATTGCCTCCCGCGGCTGCGCCTCGCCCTGTTTACTATCTGTGCAACGCTCCGACAAGTCGGCCATACACAAAGAGGCAATGGTCGCCGACCTCGCCCAACCATTGCCTCTTTTGTAAACACCGGCCTTCCAACGATTCACCACCTGGTCAATCGTTGCCTGTCGCGCTAGCTCTTCTTCTCAGTCTCTTTTTTGTCGCGCGCGCACTTGCCCTTTTTGCAGCAATCCATTTCCTTGGACATGTTGCCGTCCTTGTCCTTCTTGCAACACTCCATTTTGTTGTCCTTGTCGCGCTTACAAGCCGCATGATCAGCGGGCTTGGACGCATCCGGCGCAGCCTGCGCCAGCATCGACGCCGCGCCAAGCAACATCACTGCAACGATTCCACGAATCTTCATCCCACACTCTCCTTCGAAATCCAGCTCAGGGATTATATCCCGCTTCCCTTTCTGCCGCCACGCGCATCCCGCGAATCTTCCACGCCATTCCCTCATCTAACCCTCCGTTCACCCTGCGCGAGGAGAAGCCCTTTGCACCGCACTACGCTTGGCGATTTCGAACTCACCGTCATCACCGACGGACTCTACTATCTCGATGGCGGCGCCTTGTTCGGCGTGGTTCCCAAGCCGCTCTGGGAGAAGAAACTGCCCGCCGACGAACACAATCGTCTGCACGTCGCCATGAACTCGCTCGCCATCCGCACCGGTGAACACACCATCCTCATCGACACCGGCGCGGGCAACAAACTCGCGGAGAAGACCCGCCGCATCTTCGACGTCGAGGAGAGCCTGCTCGCGAATCTTGCCGTCGCCGGCTTTGCTCCCGATGATTTCGACATCGTCATCAACACTCATCTTCACTTCGACCACTCCGGCTGGAACACCACCCGCCGCGCCGATGGAACCATCATTCCCACCTTTCCTCGCGCCCGCTACTACTATCAGCGCGGAGAACTCGCGCACGCCCACCAGCAGCATGAGCGCGACCGCGTCAGCTACCTTACCGACAACTACGATCCCCTCGTCGCCAGTGGACGCGCAACGCTCCTCGACGGCGACTCCGCCATCGTTCCCGGCATCCGCGTGCAGATTTTTCCCGGCCACACGGAACATCACCAAGCCGTCATCATCGAGAGCCAAAACAAAAAGGCCGCCTATGTCGGCGACCTCATCCCTACCTCAGCTCATCTTCACCCAACCTGGGTTTTGGGCTACGATCTGTCGCCCATCGACTGCATCGACAGCCGCCATCGTTATTATCGCAACGCGATTCCAGAACGCTGGCTCACCGTCTTTACCCACGATCCCGCAACCCCGTGGGCCTACATCTCCCGCGATGAAGCCGGGCGCTATCTTGCCGAGCCCGTGGTATCCGTCGCGGATCAGATTTCGATCACGTCCGCCAAAGCGTTGAGGTAACGCACAATCTCCTGCCTCTCCGCCATCGCCAGTTCCACGAACTCAACGCCGCAGCGGAAGCCGCGCCGGTTGCGCACCACCGCTCGGATTTTCATCGCCTCCGCCCCGTGCGAGAGCGCCAGGTAAACAAGCAGCGGTGTTCCCGGCTCCAGTGTTTCCGAGGCGTACACGCTCATACCGCCTTCGCTCAACTCAAACGTGCGAACCACAAAAGCCTCATCTTCAGGCTCTTCGAGGCGCCGCAGTTTGACGCGCATATCGACCTTGAATCGTTTCCACCTACGCGTTGGCGTCTCCACTTACGCACCTCACTTGCACACCGGCGCCCGAGGGCTCCAAAGTTTCCGCCGCGCCATTCTACTTCGCGCGGATGCCCCAGCGCCTCTGAAATTTTTGCAATAAACTCAGCTTTTCCGCGTCCAGCCCGATAAAGCGAAAGCCGTAGCGGAAGCCGTTCCGGCTCTGCGCCTTCACCTCGGCGCGGAAGCTGTCCTGCATGGTTGGAAACACGAGTTCCACCTCGACCCGCTCTCCGTCCGGAATCTCCACGGGCGAGACTACGCCCACCCCGCCCTCCGAGACGTCCACCGTCCGCACGGTGAACTCCTTATCTTCTACAAACACCTTCGCGCGCACATCCACTGCGTATCTCGTGTACTTCCGCACCGCCGCATAGCTGGAAGACATTCCTGTTCCTTTTTACGAATGTATTCGACTGCCACTGCAGGACAGATGCTTTCTAACCGCAACACTCGTTGAAACTCTGCTCCGGCGTCGCCGCCGGCTCTTCGCACTCCGCTGCCGGACGCGCAAAAAACACTTCGACGGATTCCACGATCTGCGCTTCGCTCTTCGACTCGTAGATGGCCTTGCGCAACTTTGCTCCGCCCTCTACTCCGTGTGTAAACCATGACGCAAACTGTTTCATCTTGCCGCTGGAGTCCGGAAAGCCCTCTTCCATCAGCATTCTGAAGTAGCGCCGGATCATCTCATAGCGATCGGCTCTCGAAGCAACATCATAACTGCCCGTCGCCGTGTATTGCGAGATCTGCCGGAAGATCCATGGATTCGAAGCCGCCGCGCGCCCGATCATCACACCATCGCAACCCGTCTCGGCCACCATCGCGCGGGCGTCTTCCGGCGTCCGAATGTCGCCGTTGCCAATCACCGGAATCGAAACCAGCGACTTCAGCTCGGCGATCCACTGCCACTGCGCCTGTCCGGTGTAGCCCTGCTCGCGGGTGCGCGCATGCATCGCCACGGCGTCCAGTCCGCAGTCCTCGGCCATCTTGCCCAGCTCGCGGAAGACCAGCTCGCTTTCGCTCCATCCCGCCCGGAACTTCACCGTGAACGGAATCTTCACCGCGCCGCGCACGGACTCGAAGATCTTCCGGATCAGCGGCAGCTCGCGCAACAGTCCGCTGCCGCCGTTGCACTTCACCACTTTCTTCGCCGGGCAGCCCAGGTTCAAATCCACCAGGTCAAAGCCGAGGCCCTCGACGACCCGCGCCGCCTCGCCCAGTGAATCCGGATTCGAGCCGAACAGTTGTGACGAAATCGGATGCTCGCCCGGATAGAAATGCAGATAGCGCTTGGCCTTCTTGTCCCTCTTGGCCATCACGCCGTCGGCGGAAGTAAATTCCGTCATCAGCAATCCGCAGCCGTCCATCTCGCGGATGAAGCGCCGGAAGACCGTATCGGTGATGCCAGCCATCGGCGCAAGCACCGTCGCGGGAGCGATCTCGACGCTTCCAATCTTCAGCCTGGCGGGCACGCGCACGTCAGCCGGAGCCACGCGAACCAGCGGGTTGTCATAAAACTTATGCACGCTTCTATTGTATCGGTTCTTTGGGATTGCTTCGCCGCTTGTGCGCCTGGGCCGCAAACAGTAAGCCCTCGCCGAAGCGAGGGCTCAATTCTTGCGCCGAGGGCATCTTCACCCCAGCAAGGATCGCTTGCCGGAGACCCCGATCACCCACGGAGTTAGTTCTGTTCGGTCTTTGCCGGTTCCGCCTTGGGTTCGTTCTTGGCATACTTGCGGCGGAAGCGTTCAATACGGCCAGCGGTGTCGAGCACCTTCTGTTTGCCGGTAAAGAACGGGTGGCAGGCCGAGCAGATTTCAACGTGGATGTCGCCATGGTTGGTGCTGCGCGTAACAAAGCTGTTACCGCAAGCGCACTTTACATGGATTTCTTCGTACTTCGGGTGGGTTGCTGCTTTCATAGTCCTCATCCGTCTGTCAAACACAGACTCTCTAGTGTAACCCGCCACTTCGCTGCCCGGCAACTTCAGTTGAGCTTCTCGCGTCTCCGCCTGCCCGCGGCCTGCGCCACCCGGAAGACGTTCCAGCAGAACGCGCAGCTCCCGCAGACGATGGCAACCGGAATCGAGATGTAGCGGTAGGCCATGCTCATATCCGGCGTCCGGTGCTGCAAGGCGCTGAAGGCCAGCACGCCCAGAATTCCGCAGAACAAGGCCACGCCCATCCCCAGCCCCGCCCACAGCACTGTCAGAAAGAGCACACGAAAGCCCTTCATCAGGCTCCAGACCAGCCAACTTGGTTCCCTCATCGGCTCGCCGTCCACCAGCGTCTTGCTTCCGCGCGCCTCCATTTCGCTGAGCTTCACTCTTTCCTCCGTGTTAATCGCAAACCAGCGTACGCCAGCGGCCAGCCTGCGATAGAATCATAGTTTCCTATGTCCCACATCCAACAGGCAACCACGCACTCACCCGCCGAAGTATTAAGGATCTCTCCCGTGCAGCAAGCGCCCAACGGCATTTGTTATGCCTCAAGCGGCGAGGTCAACCTTTCCTCCGACGAGTTACAGCGCATGGTCGGCGCCGTTCCCGCGCCGATTGCGGCGGTCATGGCTCGCAAGGCATTTTACTTTGTGCCTCTCGCGGTGGCCGATGGCGACCAGACCTTGATTGCCGACCGTTACGATGTGCTGCTCAGCGACCGCGCCGTCTGCCACCGCAATCTTACGCTTGGCGATGCGCAATGCGTCTTCATCTCCACGCGCCTCATGGATGATCGTTTCTCCGTGGCCTTTGAGTTCTACATCAATGTTGCGCACGCCTTTGCTGACCAGACCGGCTTTTCGCAAGACTTCGCCGACCTGGTCTGGAAACAGGCGCAGGATAAGACCAAGGGCGAAACCTCTCTCGACGCCCATGAGCTGCGCAAGATTGTGACCTCCACCGCCCCCGACGCGGAGAAGGCGCGGCAGGAGTATTTTGAAACCACCTTCGCCGACGCGATTGCAATCTACCTGCTTTCGCTCTACCTCGATGTGGACTACTACGAACTTCGCGAGCGCGATTATCCCCTGCTGGCTCCTCCGGCCATGGCCGAGCGCCTGCGCAAGGTGAATGAATTATTCCCGGCTCCGCGCGGCTTCGAATTCAACATCTTCTACAAACGCCGTCCCGAGCAACGCTAGCGCCCGAGGCACACCATGATCGCGCATCTTCGCGGAACGCTTCTCGCAACCTCGCCGGGCCGTGCCATCGTGGACTGCAACGGCGTCGGCTATGACGTCACAGTTTCCATGAATACCTTTGCCGAACTGCCCGAGGCCGGCAAGGAGGTCGCGCTCTTCATCTTTACCCATGTGCGTGAAGATCAGATCGCGCTCTTCGGCTTTCATCGCGCCGAAGAAAAAGCGCTCTTCGAGAAGCTGCTCTCCGTCAGCGGCATCGGCCCAAAACTCGCGGTGAATATCCTGGGCGGCATGAAGACCCTGGATCTGGTAGGAACCATCCGTGGCGGCGATGCGGCAAAGCTCACGCGCATGCCCGGAGTAGGGAAGAAGACCGCCGAACGCATGGTGCTCGAACTCAAGGACAAGCTCGCCGATTTCGCAGCCGCTCCTGCCGCGCCACGCCCCCGTCATCTGCTTGAGGATGACGTTCTCTCCGCTCTCATCAACCTTGGCTACCAGGCCGCCGCCGCTGAGAAAGCGCTCGAAAAGCTCGGTCCCGCCGAAGGCCGCAGCTTTGAACAGCTCTTCCGCGCCGCCCTTACTCAGCTCTCCCACTAGGAAGCGCGTCGCGTGTTGCCGCCAGCACCACCGAAAAAGCCGTCCCACTCTTGCCCTTCGCCGTCCGCGAGCGGAAGCGGATCGAGCCGCCGTGCTTTTCCACGATCTGCTTGCTCACCCACAGTCCGAGTCCGGTGCCGGTTGAGCGCTTGGTGGTGAAGAGCGCTTCGAAGATGCGGGGCCGAATCTCCTGCTTGATGCCGGTTCCGTTGTCGGCCACCGTGATGCGTACTGTCCGCACTCCGCTCACGGCGCACTTCGCGCTGGAGATGCGGATCTTCACCGTGCCATTCTCCGCAATCGAATCCAGGCTGTTTGCCAGCAGGTTTGAAAATACCTGCCGCAACTCGCCGCTGCTGGACATAACCTCAGGCTCTCCGCGGTAGAGCTTTTCAATCTTCGCCTGCTTTGCCTTGATCCTGCTTTGCAGCAGGTCCAGCGCGGAATCCATGATCGCGCTCACCGGCATCAGCGACGTTGTGCCGGATTCGCGATAGAAGCCCAGCACCTGCCGTGTAATGTGCGAGATGCGCTTCAGTTCTTCTTCGGCCAGGTCCAGATATTCCAGCGCCGGAGCCGGCATCTCCGGCGTGTGGCGGGCGATATACAGGGTGTTCATCACCGCCGCCAGCGGGTTGTTAATCTCGTGGGCGATGCTTGCCGCCATGCGCCCGACCGAAGCCAGCTTCTCAGTTTGGATCAACGCGGCCTCGGCCAGCTTGCGCGCCGTGATGTCGCGCAGAATCGTCTGCACCGCAACCTGGCCGTACCAGTCCACGCTTCCCGCGGTAGCCTCTACCGGGGCTTCGCTTCCGTCCATTCGCAGGATGCGCGTCTCGCGCAGCGGCGTGCTGCCCCCGGCTTCCACCGTCTGCACGCGCGCCCGGATTGCATCGCGGTCATCGGGATGAATCAGATCCAGAATATTTCTCGTCTGGAGTTCCTCGAAGGTCTTTGCTCCGTACAAGCGCAAGGCAGCCGCGTTGGCGTACACAATCTTTCCGTACTGGTGTACCACCACCGCCTCGGGAGCCATCTCCACCAGGGTCCGGTAGCGGCGCTCGCTGGCCTCCAATTCATGCTGTATCTGTCGCTGCTCCGTCACGTCGTGAAAAACTACTACCGCCCCGGCTGGTTCTCCGTCCGCGTCGAGAATCGGCGAAGCAGTTTTCTCGATTGGAATCTGCGATCCGTCCTGCTTGAGCAATGCGTATAGCCCCGTGCGCCCGACTGCGCGCCGCTCCGGCAGCACTCGCGATGAACTGTCTTCCGAGGGATTCCCGCCGTCTTCATCCACCACCCGGAGCACTTCGTGAATCGGCTTTCCAGATGCGTCTTCCGTCTTCCATCCCGTAAGTTCTTCCGCCTTCGGATTGATGAAGGTGACCCGGCCGGCGGCATCGCAACTCATCACCGCGTCGCCGATGCTGGTCAGCGTCACGCGCAGCCGCTCACGGCTCCGATGCAGCGCAACCTCGCTCTCGCGCAGCGCCAGCTCCTTTTCAGAGACCGCCGCACGCAGCCGCGTCTTGCGAAAAACCTCGGCGAAGACGCTCATGCCGATCCCGACGCCGACAAACATGAGGAGGCCTATCACGTCGGTCGGACGATCAATGGCTAACCTCCCCACCGGAGGCAGGATCCACACCTCCGACAGAAACGCTGCCACCAGCGTTACCAGCAGCCCTGCCCGGAAGCCTGCAGCCACGGCAACAACCATCACCACAGGAAAAAACGTGACGTATGGCGGCAATCCCGAGCCAAGGTAAAACTGCAGCGCCTGGCGCACCCAGAAGGCCAGCAGAATCGCGGCCAGCGAGAGGCCATAGCGAATCAACGACCGGCGCAGCGTAGCTATCCAATCTTGTCGCATCACAAGTGCTCGCAGTTAAGATCGCTTGCCTGGGGTAATGATTGAGAATGACGGAAACCGTGCTGTTTTTGCAACAAATAACTTGCAGGCAGCAGGGCGGCAAGCGCCCGTTTCGTGCCAGTCCTCATTAGAGGACCGCCCTCGCCCACCCTGCTATTTTCTATTTTCCGATGCAGAAAGTTGAGAAGATCAGGTTCAGAATGTCGTCCGCCGTGGTCGCGCCCGTCAACTCGTCGAGCGCGCGCAGTGCGCCATACAGATCCAGCAGCACCATCTCATGAGGAATTTCATCTTTCACCGACGCCGCGGCTGCCTCCAGGGAAGCGATCGCAGCCCGCACCTGTCCCTGTTGTCGCAGGTTGGTCAGCAGCGCTCCGCCATCCTCGCCGGCGCTTCCGCGCACCACGCGCAGAATCTCCGCGCGCAATTCGGCAATGCCTTCGCCAGTCGTCGCGGAGGTCCGCACCGCCGTCTGCATCTCCGCCTCTCGGGGGCTGCAGCCAAGGTCTGCCTTGTTCTCCACTACAATTGCCGCGCGCACGCTGACGTCGGCCAGCAGTTCGCGGTCCACCTCGTTGAGTGCAGCGCTCGCATCCAGCACCACCAGCACCAGGTCGGCGTCGGCCAGCGCTTCCATGGATTTCCGAATCCCGATGTCCTCAGCCTCGTCGAGCGCCTCCCGAATCCCCGCCGTATCCACCAGCCGCACCGGAATTCCGCCCAGCGCCACCGTCTCGGTCACCAGGTCGCGTGTCGTCCCCGGCAGCGCCGTCACAATGGCGCGCTCGCGCTCTACAAGCCGGTTGAACAGGCTCGACTTGCCTACGTTCGGACGGCCCACGATGGCCAGCGTCAGTCCCTCGCGAACCACTTTGCCAAAAGAAAAGCTCGCCTCCAGCGCGCCGAGCCGCGCGCCAACTCGTTCCACCGCCGCCAGAATCTGCTCCACCGGCATTACGGACACATCGTCCTCGGCAAAGTCGATGCCCGCCTCAAGCCGCGCAATCAGCGCCACCAGCTCTTCCTTCATCGGCAGCACCACTCGCGAGAGTTCGCCCTTCAACTGCCGGGCCGCCACCTTCGCCTGGTACAGCGTCTGCGAATCGATCAGGTCTCGCACCGCTTCGGCCTGCGTCAGGTCCAGCCGCCCGTTCAAGAAGGCGCGCTGCGTAAACTCTCCAGGTTCCGCCAGCCGCGCTCCTTGCGCAACCGCCATCTCCACAACACGGCGCAGCACCACGGGCGAGCCATGGCAACTGATCTCCACAATGTCGTCGGTGGTGTAGGAGTGCGGCGCGGCAAACAAAGTCGCGACAACCTCGTCGATGCGCTCGCCGCTCTCGTCTTCGATCAGCTCGACGAAACTCGCGCGCCTCGCCTCCAGCCCGCGCCCATCCGCAAGGCGCAGCATGGCCGAGGCAATCGCCCTGGAGTCTGGGCCAGCCAAGCGCACCACACCGATTCCGCCGCGCCCGGGCGGAGTTGCGATGGCTGCGATGGTGTCGTCCAGGTTCACGGAAGAAGGCTCACTGAGATCTTAAACTTGAACGGGAAATCCGCCGTTCAGAACCATCTCTGGAATGAGTCCGACGGAGTGCTCAGGATTCGTTGGAGAATATCTCACATCTATCGCAGAGCCAGACGGCAGCGCCAGACGCACATCATCCGTCTTCCGAAAAACACGGCTCTTGAATATAGGAATTTCGCCGGAATAGTATTCCCCGTTCACCACGTAGGAGTAGGACAGCAGACACATTGCCTTATCGCCGCCTGGCCCAAGTCCCTGCACGCGGCCCTGTACCATCGGCCAGTGGGTGGAGCGCGAGAGCAACCACCTCCGGGTAAGCCATCCCCCGCCGCCGAGAATCGGAAGGCCGAGGAGCTTAGCCACCTTGAGAAGCAAGGCGAGCATCCAGGGATCGAGCCACATTTTCATGCCAACCACTATAGCCCGACCGTCAGCTCTCCTGCCTGAATTTGTATTTCAACCTGTATTCAATAAAAACGGACCGGAGAAATTACTCCGGCCCGCTTGAAACATTTCACTCACGGCAAACTGTGCCGCTCTATCTTCGCGGCCGCCCGCCCGGACGTCCACCCGAGCGACCGCCACCGGGCCGCCCTCCAGGACGACGGTCCGAGCGTCCTCCCACGGCAGGCGCAGCCGGAGCCTTGCCCTTGTAGTTCTTCGGATACACCACCAGGTGCCGTGCCGCGCCCTCGCCTTCGCTCTCCGTGCGCAGGTCTTCCACGTCGCGCAGCGCAAGATGCACGACCCGGCGCTCGCGGCTGTTCATCGGAGCGAACGCATAGGGCGCCTCGCTCTTGCGAACCTTCTCGGCCGCAACGTTCGCGGACATCACCAGCTCGTCGGTGCGCGCCTGGCGGAAGCCGCCGGCGTCGAAGCTGATGCGGTCGTGCTCGTCCAGCAGGTCGCCCACCGATTCCACGGTGATCATCTCCAGAGCATTCAGCAGCTCTCCGCCGCGCGCCACCAGCAGCGCGCTGTCCGGGCCGGAGAAGTCCACGAGAATTGCAGGCCTGTCCCACTCCGCGCCCTGGGTCACTGGAGGATCGACCGCGATACGGTACTTCACGCGGAATCCGCCCAGCCGGACGATGTTGTTCAGCAACTCGTTGATCTCTTTTGCCGCTTCGATTTTCTCTTCGATTGCCATCGTTGCTCCCTCGCCGGTTACCGCTTCTTGTCCGCTTTTTCCGCTGCTTTCAGGGCGCGCTTCTCAGCCATCGCGCGCATCTCGCGTCCCATCTGCGTCTGGTTCATCACGAGCTGCTGAACAATCTGAACAACCGTGCCTGTAACAATATACAGGCCCAGGCCCGAAGCCACCGACCAGGTAAACAGGCCGATCATGACCGGGGTCATCATGTTCATCATCTTCTGCTGCTCTTTGCTCATGCCGGTCGCGGGCATCATGCGCTGCATGGCAAACATCAGCACAATCGTAGCCACCGGAATGATGTGGAAGTGATCCGGCGACGACAGATCGCTCAGGTAGAGCCAGCTTGCGTGCCGCAATTCAATCGCATTGCGCAGCATGGTATAGAAGGCAAACAGGAAGGGCATCTGGATGATCACCGGAAGGCAGCCGCCCACCGGGTTGACGTCGTGCTCCTTGTAGAGCGCGGCGATTTCCTTCTGCATTTCTCCGCGGCGCGGATCGTCCAGTTTGTACTTCTTGTACTTCTCCTGGATCGATTGCATCTGCGGCGCGACCTTCTGCATCTTCATCGACGATTTGATCTGCGAGATCCGCAGCGGCAGCAGCGCGATGTTGATCAGCACCGTCACCAGGATGATCGTCCATCCCCAGTTCGAGGTCCAGTGCTGCTGTGTCCAGCGCACCCAGGCAAACAGCGGTCTGCCGATGAATCCGAAGAATCCGAAATCGAGCGTGCCATGCAGGTCCACGCCGTTCGTGCTGTGTACCGTCTCCAGAATGTTGACCGCTTTGGGTCCGGCGAACAGGCGCACGCTCGACGGAGCGTTCAAGGTTCCCGCGGCAAGTCCGAGCACTTCCGCCTTCACCTTTTCGCCCTGTGGATTCGACGCGTCTTTGGGAATCTGGATGGCATTGCGCAGTTCGGCGAAGGCGGCGCCCTGCGGCTGCTCGGGAAGGAAGATCGCGCCAAAGTATGCATCCGAGGCGCCGACCCACTGGAAGTTTCCGGCCTGCACCCGTCCGCCGCTGATCGATGTACCTTTTTTGTCCAGCTTCAGGCGCTTCACATCTTCGCCCGTGGCGACGTAGTCCAACCGCTGCTCGGCGTAACTGGGCAGCCCGGTGGCATCGCCAAAGCCTGCCGGCCATGCGGGCAGAGCGGTCACATAGCTCGCTCCCTGGCGCACGCTGGTCTTCACTCCCACAACGTAGCTGTTGTCGAAGTGGAATTCCTTTTTCACCACCAGCCCTTCGCCGTCGGCATACTCAAAGGAAAGATCCTTCGCTGAACTCAGAGCGCCCGTGTCGCTAGCCACATACAGCGCGCCGTTCAACTTCTCGCGCAACGCCTGGTCCCAGGTCCACAGGGAAAGCGGGTAGCCGTACTGCGACGCGGCCTGCTCATGCACCAACTCCATGCCTTCGTGGCCGGTGTCGTCCTTGTACTGTTTTAGAATCCAGCTCTTCACCATTCCGCCGCGATTGCTGAAGGTGATGCGGTAGAGATCGTTTTCAACCACGGTGGTGCTCTCGCCCGCCGCCTGCAAGGCCGTCACGGGTTTGCTTGCTGCGTTTGCCGCCGCCGGAGAGGCGCTCACGCTGGTTGCGGCCGCCGCTGGCGGTGCCGGAGCGGGCGCGCTTGCGGCTGTCTGCGATTGCTTCTGGGTCGCCTGCTGCTGCGGCTTCACCAGGAATTGCTGCGCCCCCACCAACAGCAGCATGGTGACGGCAAAAACAATGATCACGCGCTTGTCGATGCCGGGCTGGTTCTGCGGATTCTGGAACTCGCTCAAGGTAGTATGCCGATCTGAGCGGCCTTGGCCGCCAGTTGATAGTTCACGATCTTGACCTTGCGCGTCCGGCCTCTGCCAGCACGCGCGCCTTCGTTACGTATGAGTGCGGGCCGCCGCAGCGCGGGTGGCGCAGCGGCAGCCGAAATGTTCTGGAACCGGGTCAAGCCCTCGACCGCCCAGCGGATTGCAGCGCAGCACGCGCCACAGGGCCAGCAGGCTTCCGCTCAGCGCTCCGTGCCGCACCACCGCTTCCGCCGCGTACTCCGAGCATGTCGGCGTGAACCGGCACGCGGAGCGCAGTTGTGGCGAGAGATAACGTTTGTACACGTCCAGCGCCATCAGCACGAGCTGCTTCATCACAGCCCCGCCTCCGGCCTTGCCCGCTTCTTTTCCGGCGCTTCGCAATTCTGCCGGATTACGCGGAAGGCGCGCTCGATCTCCTGCGAGAGCTGCGCGAACTCCGCGGCCAACATGCTCTTCTTCGGGTTGATCACTACATCCACCGAGACGCGCATATTTCTCAGCATAGCCAGATGGTGCCGGACGGCTTCCCGGGTACGCCGCCGCATGCGGTTGCGTTCCACGGAGCCGCCCAGCGCCTTGGAGACTGTAAATCCGATGCGCACGCGCCCCTCGATCCGCGCACGCGCGTCCTCGGCGATCCCGGCCGGCTTCGGCTCGGGAACAGCTTCGGACTGGCTCCGCAGATAGAAAACGGTCATGTTCCCGGAAAAGTGGCGCCGCCCCTGCTGATACACCCTTTGAAAGTCGGAGTGTTTCAGTAAGTGCGCGGTCTTCGGGAAACCGCCATTCGGTGTGTCGCTCACGCTGTCATCCACGGCGTTCGCATTCCTGCTTCTTCCGCCTGCGGCCTGCGCCGGTTTCAGGATTGCCATAGTTCAGCTTGCCTGCTCTGCCGGAATGGCTCCTTCAGCGTCTGTGAGTGGACCAGGAATGGGCGTGGTGGTCCTGCGTTGATGAATCGCGCGCTGGTTAATCGCGGTAGCTGGGGCTGACGGAGACGCGCTTGCGTCCCTTTGCGCGCCGGCGTGATAAAACGGCCTGGCCGCTCTTGGTCTTCATACGCTGCCGGAACCCGTGTACTTTCGAACGGTGGCGGCGGTTGGGTTGGAATGTGCGCTTAGGCATTTGACTGACTGCTCCTGCTTCAAGAAAGTTCTCTGAACAAAGGAAAAGTATAAATGATCAGCACCCCTTCGGCCAAACCGGTCGAAACCGAGGCGATCTTCCCCGCTCCATCGCAATCCTACATTTTCTTTTCGTTCCCTGCACCTTTGGTGATGCATCGCCCCATTTCCTGCTTGACGAAGTGCCACCAAAAGGCGCAAAAGTGAGAACACTCCGTCGCAAGAAATGTTCGGAGAAGCTCTTTGCCAGCCTTGCATTCGTGCTAGTATCCGTTTGCGGTAGATGTTTTTTCCGGGTTCAGCCCGGCCGCGAGTGCCAGTGGCGTTTCACGCTCCGCACCCCCCAGCTTCACAGGTTTTGATCGTTGTGCCTGTGCTGTTGAGTCTGTTCAGCGACGACATTTTAAATTCCGTCCAGCCAAGCCCCAGCAGGGCCACCACCTCAGCATTTCCACAATGTGTGAGGCAGGGAAGCTCGCGGTCTTGAGTTAGGACAATGGTTGGTACATGTCAGCATTGGTAACGTCTACGTCGAACCCTTGGTTGCAGATTTTGAACGCCCTCGAGAAGAAGGTCAACCGCCACTCCTACGATACGTGGTTCAAGCCCACTCGCTTCAGCCACGACGCCGACGGCAAGCTCTTCGTCGCTGTCCCCTCGCAGGAGTTCTGTACCATTGGCGAGCGCTACAACGACCTCATCCTTGAGGCGATCGAAAATCTCGGCCTCGCCTACGAGGACGTCGAATTTGTAACCGCGCCGCCCGAGCCTGAACCGGTTCCACCTCCCGTGCTCCGCCACAACGGCGGACTGAACGGAACCGCCGCGCGTCCGGCAGCGCAATCGCGCTTTGACTTCGATGGCGCCGCGCAGCTCAACCCGCGCTACACCTTCAACGGCTTCGTCATCGGCACCGGAAACCAGTTCGCGCACGCCGCCGCCCTCGCCGTGGCCACCGCGCCCGGCAAGGCTTACAATCCGCTCTTCCTCTACGGCGGCGTCGGCATGGGCAAGACCCACTTGATGCAGGCCATCGGCCATGAGGTCAAGCTGCGCCAGCCCGAAAGCTCCATTCTCTATCTCTCGTCGGAGAAGTTCACCAACGAACTGATTAACTCCATCAAGCACGACAAGATGGTGAGCTTCCGCGACCGTTTCCGCGGAGTCGATGTCCTGCTCGTCGATGACATTCAGTTCCTCGCCGGCAAGGAGCGTACCCAGGAGGAGTTCTTCCACACCTTCAACGCCCTTCATGAAACCAACCGTCAGATCGTCATCGCCAGCGACCGTTCTCCCAAGGAACTGGCTGACATCGAAGACCGTCTGCGCTCCCGCTTTGAGTGGGGATTGATTGCCGACATCCAGCCGCCGGACCTGGAAACCAAGATCGCAATTCTGCAGAAGAAGGCTGAGAGCGAGCACGTCACGCTGCCCGACGATGTAAGCCAGTTCATCGCCAGCAACATCCGCAGCAACGTCCGCGAACTTGAGGGCGCGCTCATCCGCCTGGTCGCCTACGGATCGCTCACCGGCGCCGAGATCAACCTGGCCACCGCCCAGCAGGTTCTCAAGAACATCATTGACCAGCAGAGCCGCAAGGTGACCATCGAAGCCATCCAGAAGGCCGTAAGCGAGCAGTTCGGCCTCCGTATTCCTGAGATCAAAGCGAAAAACAACTCGCGCCAGATCGTCTTCCCGCGCCAGATTGCCATGTATCTCTGCAAGCACCTGACCGAGGCTTCGCTCCCCGAGATCGGCCGCCAGTTCGGCGGCAAACACCACACCACCGTCCTGCACTCCATTGAGAAGATCAACATCCAGCGCAAGGATGATAAGGATTTGAACAGGATGCTCAACAAACTCACAGAGCAGTTGAGCAACTAACTTCAAGCCCGGGCCGCACTTCCAGTGCCCCGGGCCTTTCTTTGCCTCTTTACAGCCTGTGGAAGCTTTGTGGGTTATGTGAACAACCTCGCCGAATCTCCCCACACCCCCTGTTTTATCTCCAACTCAGTTCCACAGAGTGGTCGCTTTTCCAAGCCTCTTTTCCATTCAATCCATTGAGAATGAAACGCTATGCTGTCTTTTCCACTTTTCCGAAGCGCCTACTGCTACTGCTTGTATTTGTAGTCTTTTAAGTTCTCTTAAGAGCAGAAGCAAACCCGCTTGCAAAACTTTCCTTTTTCAACCTCCGTCACTGCTCTGTTCGCTCTCCAAGCCTCATGCGATCCGCGAGCTTTACGGCGTCGCATTCCTTGCCTGGATCAATTTCCCACTGCACTATTTCCTCAGATTGTTCTTTTTTGAAGCTCTTTCTCGCCCTTGGTGCCGAAGAGTGATAGATTTTCCTATGTTTTCAACTTTACAAACCGCCTGCGATTACCGCTGGTTTCTGTTAGGTTTAGTTTGATATAAGTGCAAGTTGTAGCCAGCGAAAGGTTTTGGGGAAACTATGCCAGAGACAGCGATCGCTCAAGGAACCGCTATGGAGATCACGGTCAGTAAAGCCGACCTGCTAAAGGAACTCACTGCGACCCAGGGCGTGGTCGAACGCAAGACGACCATCCCCATCCTGTCCAATTTCTTGTTTGAAGCCGCCGATGGCGCGCTGACCATCACTGCCACCGATCTCGATCTCAGCCTGCGCACAAGTTGCGCCGCCGGCGTCAAGAAGGAAGGCGCCTGTACCATCCCCGCGCGCAAACTCTACGATTACGTAAAACTCCTCGGCGATGGCGACGTCAGCATCAAGCTGCTCGAGAATCACTGGGTCAACATTCGCGCCGGCCGCTCCATCACCAAGATGGTCGGCATGGCCCGCTCGAACTTCCCCAGCGTCCCCGTCTTCCCCACCAGCGGCGCAGTGAAGATCCCGGCGCAAACTTTCCGCACCCTGATTGCCAAGACCGTCTTCGCCATCTCCAATGAAGAGTCGCGCTATACGCTCAATGGCGCACTGCTGGTCCTTAAGCCCGAATCCATCACTATGGTCGCCACCGACGGCCACCGCCTGGCGCACATTGTGAAGGAAGGCCTCTCCTTTGACATTACAGGCGAGCTCAAGACGCTGATCCCGCGCAAGGCAATGGTTGAGTTGCTCTCCCTGCTGGGAGCGCCTGATATCGAGTTTGTGGAGTTTGCCAAGGATGAGTCCACGCTCTTCTTCCGTCTCGGCTCGCGCCTGCTCACCTCGCGCCAGTTGACCGGCCAGTTCCCCAACTACGAAGCCGTCCTCCCCAAGGATCACAACAAGAGCGTCACCGTCCGCACCACGGACCTCCAGTCGGCCATCCAGCGCGTCGCCCAGTTTGCCGACGAGCGTTCGGGCGCCATCAAGATGCGCTTTGAGAAAAACGAACTTCGCGTCTCCTCCTCGTCCACCGAGACAGGCGAGTCCGAGGACTCCATCGAAACCAATTACGACGGAGAAACACTCTCCATCGGATTCAACTCGCAGTACCTCGTCGAGTTCCTCAAGGCCACCGACAGTGAAAACGTCTGCATCGAGTTCAAGGACTCGCAATCGGCCGGCCAGCTCCGCCCCGAGGGCGTGGACGAGTACAAGTACCGCTACGTCGTCATGCCGATGAGGATCTGAGAAGGCTGTTGGAAACACTCTGAACCCAAGCCTCCGCAACTCCCTGTGGATAAAACACAGGCCGTTCCGGAGGCCTCTTTTTTGCCGCTTTTCTTCGCTCTTTCCACGCCCCACTGACCATCCCCACAAACATCCCATAACGCACTCTTTATCAATCATTTACAGACGCCATACAAACGCGCGTTTGTGCTAAAATGAATACAGGTCGCTGTACATCCAGGTGACGACGATTCAAACCGCTCCTCCATCGCAACGGAAATCATCGAGCGCTCCTACTCAAGCAGATGTGAATCTGTTTTGCGGTACCCTGTTTTCGTCGTCTCATCGGCTGCAAGGCGCGCATGCGTGCTGCCTGGGCCACAACGATCTCTGGAAATAACGAATGTCATCCAAGCCAACTGTCGAATCCGAGAAAGAGACTCCTCTCCACGTGGAAGAACTGAACAAGAGAACCGCAACCACCGCCGAATCCGGTTACACCGCTGACTCCATCAAGGTTCTCGGCGGCATGGAAGCCGTGCGCAAGCGCCCCGCCATGTACATCGGCTCCACCGGCGAAATGGGCCTGCACCACCTGGTCTATGAAGTGGTGGACAACTCGGTTGACGAAGCGCTCGCCGGATACGCCAGCAAGATTGACGTCACCGTGCATCTCGACAACTCCGTCTCCGTCGTTGACGATGGCCGTGGAATTCCTGTGGATGAAATGGATATGGATGGCGAGCGCCTTTCCGCGGCGCAGGTCGTGATGACCGTGCTCCATGCCGGCGGCAAGTTTGACAGCTCAACCTACAAGGTCTCCGGTGGATTGCATGGCGTGGGCGTAAGCTGCGTCAACGCTCTCTCCGAGCAACTCGATCTTGAGATCTGCCGCGACGGCGCCATCTGGGAGCAGGAATACTCCGAGGGCGTGCCCACCACCAAGCTCGTCAAGACGGGCACCACCAAGCGCCGCGGCACCAAGGTTCACTTTGTGCCGGACCGCTCGATCTTCACCGTCACCGAGTACAACTACGACACGCTGGCCAACCGTCTGCGCGAACTCGCCTTCCTCAACAAGGGACTGATCATCACGCTCACCGATGAGCGCACTACCGATCCCAAGACGGGCGAACCCAAGCACACGGAATTCAAGTTCCTTGGCGGCATCGCCGAGTTCATCAAACATCTGAACAAAGGCAAGAACGTCCTTCACGAAAAGCCGATCTACATGGAGTCGGAAAAGCCTGAGCTCTCTTGCGAGATCGGCCTGCAATACAACGACTCCTACAGCGAGACGCTTTTCAGCTTCGCCAACAACATCAACACCGTCGATGGCGGTACGCATCTCCAGGGCTTCCGCTCCGCGCTGACGCGCACCATCAACGCCGCCGGACAGTCGCTCGGCCTCTTCAAGGATCTGAAGGAAAACCTCTCCGGAGATGACGTGCGCGAAGGTCTCGTCGCGGTCATCAGCGTGAAACTGCCGCAGCCTCAGTTTGAAGGCCAGACCAAGGGCAAGCTCAACTCTGATATCGCGGGCCAGGTGCAGCAGTTCATCAACGAGCGCCTCGGAGCATTCTTCGAGCAGAATCCGCAGATCGCCAAGAAGATCATCAACAAGGCCATTGACGCCGCCCGCGCCCGCGAGGCCGCACGCAAGGCCCGCGACCTTACCCGCCGCAAGGGAGTGCTGGACAGCGGTGGCCTTCCCGGCAAACTCGCCGATTGCTCTGAGCGCAATCCGGAACGCTGCGAAGTCTACCTCGTCGAGGGTGAGTCCGCAGGCGGCACCGCCAAGCAGGGACGCGACCGCCGCTTCCAGGCGATCCTTCCGCTCAAGGGAAAAATTCTCAACGTCGAAAAAGCGCGTTATGACAAGATGCTCGGCCACGAGGAAATCCGCGCCATGATTACCGCCTTCGGCTGCGGCATCGGCAAGGACGACTTTGATCCGGCAAAGCTGCGCTACGGCAAAATCATTCTGATGACCGATGCCGACGTCGACGGCTCGCACATCCGCACCCTTCTGCTAACGTTTTTCTTCCGCCACATGCAGGAGCTCATCAAGCGCAACAATATCTACATTGCGCAGCCGCCGCTCTACCGCATCAAGAAGGGCCGCTTCGAGCAGTACATCAAGAACGACGCCGAGTTCGTGCAGGTGATGATCAAGCGCGCCTCCGATGGACTCGTGGTCCGCTACGGCGAGGGCGCGGCGCGGCTTGAGTCCAAGCAGCTCGCGCAGTTCATGACCCGGCTCAACGAGTATCTTGGCTTCCTCGACAAGGTGGATAAGCGCATCCGCAACGAGCGCGTCACCGAGATGCTGCCCGAGTTCGAGCTCTCCAAGCGCGAAGACTTCCACGGCTCGCCCGAGGAGGTGCCCACGCGCATCGCCAACATTGAAGCGCGCCTCAAGGCCATCGCCAAGGAAGAGCAGTTCATGTCGGTCACCACGCACTTCGACGAGGAGCTGCAAATCTGGGATGTGCGCTTCGTCAACTCGCAGGGCACGCCGCACTCCATCAGTTGGGCGCTCATCTCCAGTCCTGAATACAAGCAGATGATGTCGCGCTACCGCCAGATCGCCGAGTTCATGAAGCCCCCGTTCCAGGTCGAGTGGGTCAAGAACGTGGAAACCGCCAAGGATGAAACCGACGACACCATCTCCGCTGCCGAAAAGGCCGATGCCGAGAAGATCGAAGGCAAAACCATCAAGGGCGGAACGCCTACCCGCGTCGTAGCCAAGGGTGGCTCGCGCGATCCGGTGGAAAAGAAAACCGTCCGCGACCTCTTCAACTTCGTCCTCGAACAGGGCCGCAAGGACTACCAGATTCAGCGGTACAAGGGCCTCGGCGAGATGACCGCCGAGCAGCTATGGGAGACCACCATGGACCCCGAGCGCCGCACCCTGCTCTCGGTCAAGCTTGAAGATCTCACTGAGACCGAGGCCATCTTCACCACCCTCATGGGTGAGAACGTCGAAGCGCGCCGTAAGTTTATTGAAGACAACGCGCTCGACGTGAAGAACCTCGATATCTAGCACGGCTGCCTCAACGCCGCCCGAGTCGGCCTCTTCGGGAGGAAACATGTCGAGCGCAACGAAATCGACGGTAACGCTGCACCTGGTTTCAAGCCTCGATGGCTTCATCGCCAGGAAGGACAACAGCATCTCGTGGTTGGACACTCCGGCCGGCGTTTACGAACCGGGAGTGACCGACGACGGCGCAGAGGTTCTCCAGTCGATCGACTGCTACGTGCTCGGTTCGCGCACCTATGAGCACGCGCTGCAACTCGGCTGGCCCTATGGCGATACTCCGACGATCGTGGTGACCAGTAGAGCACTGCCATCCACGAGGGCGAGCGTGGAATTCTACTCAGGCGACCTGAAGAGATTGGTGGTTGAGATACTCGCGACCCGGTACGCAAACATCTGGCTCGTGGGTGGGGCCGCGTTGGGCCAGAGTTTTCTCAAACTCGGCCTGGTGGATGAAATCAGATTGATGATAGCGCCGGTCACCCTGGGTGACGGCCTGCACCTGTTCGGTGATTCCCTTACCGAGCAAAGGTGGCAACTGAAGTACGTAGTCGCTTACCGGAACGGCTTTGTTGAGTTATCGTACGGGCGCCAATCAACCGCCGCCTAGCCGGATACCGGTGACCTCGGGCGACTCCCCGTATATCGCGCCATCACGAAACCCTTGTAAGATGTAAACCAGAGCAGTCAACAATCGCGCCAATCAGGAAACCCAATACGCCAACCTGCAACGCAATCGGAGGTCGACTATGGCGGAAGTGTCGGAAGTGAAAGACAGCAGCCCACTGTACTACTTTGCTTACGGCTCCAACATGAACCAGGAGCAAATCTCTGCGCGCTGCTCGAAGCCCAAGGCAATCGCCGTCGCCAAGCTCTCTGATCATCGGCTCGCATTCTTCGGCTATTCCGTCACCTGGGATGGAGGCGAGGAAACCGTGGTCCCAGCCCCCGGCCACGACGTCTGGGGAGTGGTGTACGAGTTGAGCGAGTCGGACAAAGAAAAGCTGGATGACGCGCAGGACGCGCGCATGGACGGCTCTGGCTCCTACTTTCATTCCCCCGCCACTGTCACCGGTCCGGACGGAACTGCCTACTCGATTCTGCTCTTCAAGAAGGACAATCTCGGAACCCCCGCGCAACCCAGCCAGGAGTATCTCAACTTCATCGTCCAGGGCGCCGAGAAGCACCAGCTTCCCGCGGACTACGTGAAAACCTTGCAGGCGCTGGAATCCAGAAAAGCAAAATACGCGGTTCCCCGTCCCCGGAAAACCATTCGCGATCTTGCGCCGGACAGCGGATGCTCGTCATGTGGAGATGCGCCCGCGCCCAGCAATGTGATCAGCATCAGCCTGGGTTCAGGCGGCAAGTCGTAAGCCATTCGCCGATTGCAGTGCGTGTTCCAGTCAGGCAGGGCGAGTGCTCAGGCTCGCCCCGCAAATTCCCGTGTCTCCGTCGAAACCTTCACCTTCTCTCCATCCTTGATGAACAGCGGCACGCGGATTTCGATGCCGGTCTCGAGCTTCGCCGTCTTGGTCACACTCCCGCTGGAGGTGTCGCCGCGGGCGCCGGGCTCCGTATAGGTGACGTCCAGCTCCACATGCGTCGGCAGTTGCAGGCCAATCGGATTGCCGTTGTACTTCTGCAATTCGATGATGGCTCCCTCCACCAGAAAGTCCAATGCGTCGCCCATCATGTCGCCGGAGAGGCTGTGGGTCTCAAAGCTCTCCTGGTCCAGAAAGTGCGATCCATCTCCGTCGCTGTACAGGTACGAAGCCTTCACCACCTGCAGGTCCGGTTCCTTGAACTTGTCACTTGCCTTGAATGTCTTATCAAAGACGGCGCGGGTCAGCAGGTTCCGCATCTTCAGCCGCACCAGGGTCTGCGCGCCCCTCGCCGTCGGAGTCGAAACCTCTACATCAAGGCAGTGAAACGGGGTGTTCTCGTGCTCAAAAAACATCTTGCGCTTTACGTCGATAGCGTCAATCAGGGAAGCCATGGTTTCCTCAACACTTAACTAAAAATCAAACGCTCTTAGGATAACAGGCGAGGCCTTCCAAGCCCCGTTCCTACTTGCCCTTCGCGTCCACCACCGGCAGCTCGATCAGGCTTTCAGCGCCCCGCCCGTGGTAAATCCGCTGCGTCGCCTTCACATAGTCCCCCGGCCTGGCCCAGAAGATGTTGCTCACAAATTTCTGCGGGTTGCGGTCATAGAGCGGGAACCAGCTCGACTGCACCTGCACCATGATCCTGTGTCCAGGCAGGAATACATGATTCGCCGTTGGCAGCGTGAATCTGTATGTCAACGGCGTGTCTGCCGCAATCGGCTTCGGAGCGTCGAAGCTCTCTCTGTAGCGCCCGCGGAAGATGTCCATGGCGATGCCCAGTTCGTATCCGCCCAGCTCCGGCTGGCTCGGCACCGTATCGGGATATACGTCAATCAACTTCACCACCCAGTCGCTGTCCGTGCCGCTCGTCGAGGCGACGAGCTTCACCACCGGAGCGCCGCTGATGTGCACGGCTTTGGTCAGCGTGGCCGTCGTGTAGGTCAGCACGTCGGGGCGGCCATCGACTCCGCGTTGGTCCGTAACCAGCCAGCGCTGCCACTCCTCGCGCTCCGCAAACCGCACCGGGCGCGGAATATAGGGCACAGGCTTGGACGGGTCGGAGACGTACTCGTCATATGCGGTGGAGGGGGCGGCGTTCTCCGGCGGAGCGGTGAAGGAGAGTCCGAATCCCGACGTAAGATACAGCGCCTTCGGCTTTGCCGCGCAGCCCTCGTCGCACACCGGCGGCCATGAGTTCAGCCGGTCCCAGTGGTTCTCTCCCGTGTTGTAGATCAGCACCGGAGGCGTGTCTGCCTTGGGCGCGCCATTCTTCAGATACTGATCGAAAAACGGCTTCAGCACGTCGCGCCGGAATTGCAGCGCCGTATCGCCATCCCACTTCAGAGGGCCGAGGGTAGTGCCGTCATAGTTCACACCGCTGTGCCGCCACGGCCCCATCACCAGGTAGTTCATGTTGTTCGCTGCGTCCTTCGGCTCGGTCGCCAGGTAGGAGTGGATCGCGCCCCACATATCTTCCTGGTCCCACAGTCCCTGGATCCACATCGTCGGAACCTTCAGCGGCTGCGTCGCCAGGATCTTGTCCAGTGCCTGCCCCTGCCAGAAGCTGTCGTACGCCGGATGCTCGGAAATCTTGCGCCACCATGCCAGTTGGTCCAGCCCTGCCGCCTTTGCAAAATCTCCGGCTGAGCCCGCGCGTAGAAAGTTCTGGTAGTCGTCGTAGCCCTCGCGAGGAATCTCATGTCCCTCGCCGTGAATCGTGTTCTGGTAGCTGATGTAATCGAGGTTCGTCTGGCGGAAGGCTCCATAGTGGAACCAGTCGTCTCCCATCCATCCGTCCACCATCGGACTCATCGGCGCGGCCACCTTCAGCGCCGGATGCGGATTCACCAGGGCCATCACAACCGTAAAGCCCTCGTACGAGCTTCCCAGCATTCCAACCCGCCCGTTCGATTCGCGGACGTTTCTCACCAGCCAGTCGATGGTGTCAAAGGCATCCGTCGAGTTGTCCGTGCCCGTCGAGTTCAGCGGCCCGCGCAACGGGCGCGTCATCAGGTAGTCGCCCTCGGAGCCATACTTGCCGCGCACGTCCTGGAAGACCCTTATGTAGCCGTCGGCTGCAAAAACCTCGTCGCCCTGCGGCAGAATCGCAAGCATCTGTGGCGAGTTGTTGCGCGCCGCCCGCCGCGATGCGTTGTAGGGAGTCCGCGTCAGCAGTATCGGCGCGTTCCTGGCTCCGCGCGGCAGCACGATCACCGTGTGCAGAGACACGCCGTCGCGCATCGGAATCATCACCTCGCGCTTTATGTAGTCATTGCCATCCGTCGGTGCCTCAAAGCTGGCCGGAATGTCAGGCGTCAGCGGTGAGGTCTGGGCTTGCAGCCCCGATGTCAGAAACAGAACGGTGGCCGCCAGCAGCCATTGCCGGAAGGAAAATACGCAACTCATGCAAGCGCTCCCAAGGGGTGAAATGTACTCTTGTATCCATGCCGGAAGAGTCTTCCCGCGACAGTGCCTACATTGTAGCCGACTCGCGCGCATGCATCGTGCCGCGCCAATTTCCCCTCACGGCAGCCGCCCGGTAGATGTTACAAAGTATGTGTCACGAGGTATGTCTCACATTGCAGACGCAGCCAGGTGTGCCAGAAGCCATGTCCTCCCAGAGAGTGCCCAAGCCCGTCCGCTCGTACCATCTCATCGCCCTCGTCCTTCTGGCGGCGTTCTTAGCACAATGCTCCTGGTTTGTTGCCTCGGTGCCGCTCACCCAGCTTGAGGCGGATCAGATTCTCCGCGGCGTCGCGCTGCTCCGTCACGTTCCCCTTGCCGTCGAGCCCATCTCCTCGCCTCTGATTCCCCTGCTCTCCGTCGCCGGAATCCTCTTCCACCTGCCGCAGAATCCTGTTCTGCTCGATCAGTTCTGGCTTGATCAGCACCGCTGGTTCATCCGCGCGCCTTTCCTCCTCGCCGGACTCGCTCTCGCCCTTTCGCTCTGGTATGTCGCGCGCCGTCTCTACGGAACCGCCGCCGGACACATCGTTCTCGCGCTCTTCGCGTTCAGCCCCGGAATGGTCGCCTGTTCGTCTCTCGCCGGGCCGCAGATCTTTGCCGCCTGGGGAGCCTTCGGACTCATCTTCACCGCCATTGCCACCGCCCACACGCTCTATGCCCCGCGTGAAGTCATTCTCTGGAACTGGAAGCGCATCGCCCTGCTGGGCGTCTCCATCACCTTTGCCGTAGGAGCGCAGTGGCCGCTCGCGTGGCTGCTGGTGCCTGCCGCGGCCTTCATGCTGTGGGCCGTGCCGCACCGCCGCGCCGCCGCCCTCTTCATTCTCTTGGCTGCCGCCGCCGTCTCGATTCTTCTGCTGGGCGTCTGCTATCTCGCTGACCCGCGCACGCTCGCCCACGGACTCGCTCACGCCGGATGGCTTGGTTTCTCGCCGGAGCTTCTCTCTCCCCGTCTGCTCGTCCGCATGCTCGCCCGCTTTTTCTTCGACGCGGCTCCCGGAGCCCTGCTCACGTTCCCCATCGCATTCGCCGCGTGGATCGCGTGGCCGCGCACTCGCTTCTTCGGCAATACCGCTCCGCTCATCGTTTTTCTGTTCCTCCTCGCCATGGGAATCTTTCTTCCCGAAAACGGCGCTGGCGCAATCCTCTTCGCCTCTCTCCCGCTTCTCCTGCTCTTCGTCGCCGGAGTCTTCGCCGACCTCGTCGAAAGCAAATTCCAGGCGCCCGCTCTCGCCGTGATCTTCGCTATCATTGCGGCACAGGCTGCCTACAGCATTGCGAGCCTTGTGCGAATGTATTCGCGCCTTCCCGGCTCCTAGCTTTCTGCTTCTCGCGGCCAGGGGCCCTGCATCAACGGCCTTCAGCAGATATGCAGTACCCTCATTGATTGGCAGCAGTGGTTGGGAGAAGCGGATTGGAACTTGTAGCGATAAAGGTATTGCACACGGCTGTCTGGATGTGTTTTGCCGGATGTATTGTGGCGATTCCGATTGCGGGCGCCTTCCGCCAATTTCGCAGGGCTGCGGTGTTGACCAGCGTAGTGCTGGTGGAGTGCGCGGTTCTGGCGTTCAACCGGGGCCGCTGTCCGTTGACAGATCTGGCTGGGCGTTACACGATGGAACGCGCGGATAATTTCGACATTTATCTTCCGCTTTGGCTGGCCCGGTACAACAAGGTGATTTTTGGCACGCTTTTTGTTGCTGGAGCGCTGTTTGCGCTGATGCGGTGGTCGATCTCCAGGCGTGACAGGGCGGCATGATGGAGCGCGAAGCGGCGGCAATTGGGTTGCCGGGTTGCTGAAATCCACAGGGTCTTGTAGAATCAGATTTTGGCGATCAGCCTCTTTTGTTCATTTCAGGTTCCGCGCGTTTCTTTTCCGGGTTGCGCCCTAGAGGGATGCACCCATGCTGCGATGGTCCATCCGGGCCGAGGTGCAGCGGTCAAAAGCCCAAGCGGTTCCAAACATTTGGAGTAAGTCATGGCACAGGTTTGTTCAGTCTGCGGCAAAGGTCCGCAGTTCGGCAATAACGTTTCGCACGCCAACAACAAGACCCGCCGCCGCTGGAACGTGAACCTGCATCCGGTGAAGGCGAAGGTCGAGGGCACAACGAACACGAAGAAAATTCGCGTGTGCTCGGGCTGCCTGCGCAGCGGCAAAGTCACCAAGGGTTAAGCTGGCACGACGCCCCGGCGCGAAGCCGGGAGAAGTGTAGGCCTCCGCCGCCGCGGAGGCCTTTTGCTGTGCCTGTGGAACGGAAAAACGGATGATTGCGCTCGATAAAATCCGCCGCGAAATGCCTCCCCTGCTGCGGCTGGCGGTGCCGATTGTGATGGGCGAGGTGGGGTGGATGTCCATGAACTTTGTGGACATTGCCATGATTGGCCGGGTGGGGCCGACGGCGCTGGCGGCGGTCAGCGTAGGCTCGGCGGTCTTCATGGTCTTTGCCATTGTGTGCGAAGGGATGCTGCTGGGAACCGACGCGCTGGTTTCGCAGGACTTTGGGGCTGGGCGGATCGAAGAATGCTTCCGGACGCTGTGGGCGGGGGCGCAACTGGCGCTGCCGCTGGGCGTGCTGTGCGCGCTGCTGGTAGCGGCCAGCGGCTGGATGCTGGCTCCGATGGGGATTGCGCCGGAGATTGTGCGGCAGGCGATTCCGTTTCTCTATGCCATGGCCTGCGGGCTGCCCGCGCTGATGGGATTTGTGGCGATGCGGGTGTTTCTGCAGGGGACGCACCGGGTGAAGGTGGTGGCCTTTGCGATGGTTTCAGCCAACATCATCAACTTTGTGGGCAACTATGCGCTGATCTATGGGCACTTTGGGCTGCCGGCGATGGGCGCGACGGGTTCGGGAGTTTCGACGACGCTCTCGCGCTGCTACATGATGTGCGTGCTGCTGGGCTACATGGCGTGGAGCAGCCGGCGGGAGAAATGGAACCTGCTGCGCTATGCGGGCAAGTTTTATTCCGAACGCATTGGGAAGATTGTGCGGCTGGGCGCTCCGGCGGCGACGCAGATTGCGTTGGAGGTGGGAATTTTTTCGGCGAGCACGCTGGTGGCGGGACGGCTGGGAGCGGTGGCGGTCTCAGGACACCAGATTGCTCTGATCATGGCTTCGCTGACCTTCATGGTGCCGCTGGGAGTGGCGCAGGCAACATCGGTGCGGGTGGGCAACGCGATTGGGCGGAGAGACGCCGAGGCGGCCAACGTGAGCGGCTGGAGCGGGGTCGCACTGAGCGCGAGCTTTATGAGCTGCTCGGCGATTGTGCTGTGGAGCTGGCCGCTGCCGATTGTGCACATCTTCACCTACGATCCGGCGGTTGTGAAGGTGGGAGTTTCACTGCTGGCAATTGCGGCGGTCTTCCAATTCTTTGACGGGGTACAGGTGACAGCGATTGGAGCGCTGCGCGGCTCAGGCAACACGCGGATTGCGATGATCGCCGACCTGGTGGGCTGGTGGCTGATTGGGCTGCCGCTGGGAGTGTGGCTCTGCTTTGGACGCGGCTGGGGCGTGCGCGGGCTATGGTTCGGGCTGAGCGCCGGACTGATCAGCATTGGCTGCGTGCTGGCCGTGGCATGGCGGCGCAGGGTGCAATGGCTGCGGAAAGAGATGGGCGCGGTGACGCAGCCCGGCTAGAGCGAGTTCTGTTCCCGACATTCGCCTGACAGAAGGCTGTATGCGGGCCACCCGTGACGACAGCTTCTACGGGTGCCAGGGCGTGGGCGACTCAGTTGCCGCCGTTCTTTCCACTGGGAAGTTCGAGGGCAACAAGGCCAAACTTCGTTCCTTCCGCTTCCTTTTCGACGGCGACGATGTGCTGATGAGTCTTACTGCCTGCCTTGAGCTCAAAATCAGATGTGTTTGACATTTCATGGACGTGGGAACTGGCCTGCTTGTCGTCGTCGCAGGTGAGGCCGTCACTGGTTTTGGACGGCGTTCCGACGGGGCGATTGGCTTTGCAGGCGATTACGTCCCCGTAACGGGCAAGCTCCTTGCGGTAATAGGCGATGACTTTCTCCGACGAGTCCGAGGTGTGGTAGCTATCGGCCTTGACGCGGAGGTGAAAGTCTCCGAAGTTCATGTCCACGTCGGCAGAGCCGTTGTCGCGGTCGTTCTTGACGCGAGTTGACCCGGGATAGACGGCGATCCCGATATCGGCGACGGTGACGTTGTCGTTGGTCTTTACCTTCATCGCGCCGAATGGAGTTTCGATTTTCACGTCTGCGTTGTCATGAGAGCCGCTGGTCTGCACACTGCATCCGGTGGCGGCCAGTGTGACGGCCAGCAGCGCGAACGGAGTCACATTTACACGCATCTGCATCCCTCCCCCTCAACCTTGCCGGGAGATACGCAGGCTGTGGGGAGTTTGTTCCTCGGCGCGCGCTGATTCCTACCCGGCCAGGGCGATGGCGTCGATTTCGACGCGGACATCCTTGGGCAGGCGGGCAACCTCGACGGTTGAGCGCGCCGGGGCGGCGAAGGGGAAGAAGCGCTCGTAGACATCGTTCATGGCGGTGAACTCGCCCATGTCCTTGAGGAAGACTCCGGTGCGTACGACCTTGTCGAGGCCGCTGCCGGCAGCTTTCAGAATCGACTCGAGATTGGCGATCACGCGCTCGGTCTGCTGGGCCACTCCGCCTTCGACGATCTTCTGTGTCGCCGGGTCCACTGGAATCTGCCCGCTGACGAAGATGAAGCCGTTGGCGCGGATGGCCTGAGAATAGGGGCCGATGGCCTGTGGAGCATCTGGGGTGGAGATGACTTCGCGCATGGTAGTTCTCCTTGAGACAAATTTCAGGAAGGAAACATTCTAAACGCCGGGCGGCGGACGGAACAGCTATGGTTTGACCGGACGCAGCAGAAAAAGATAGGCGACGGCAATGGCATAGAGAGTGAACGCGATGGGCGCGGCGGCTCCGAGCAACTGCATGGCAAAACCGAGGAGTCCAACGGCTGCACAGAGACACTGGACAATCAGATTGTTGCGGCTCCATCGCTTAAGGACGGCAGGATCGCGCGGGCTGCGGCGAAGCTCGGCCAGGGAAGGCAAAACCATGGAATTGCGGACGGTGTAGGCAAAGGTGAGCAGGGTGGTGGAGAAGATGATGGGGAGAAAAGTGCGGTTGCCAAGGGTTCCGGCGGGGACGCGGAAGACGGTGCCGCCGAGGATGAAGCAGGCGATCAACATGCCGACAAGGCCGCGCTGCGTGCGTTGCAGCGAGAGGTAAGCGAACTCGACAGACTGGAGGGAAACGGGCTGGGTGATGGGCTGAGATTGGGCCTTCTGCGAGAAGCGGGACATGGTCAGCTGATCATCTTCTGGACGCGCTCGACATTGTGCACGCCGGCGACGCGGCGGATGCCGGTAATGATGCGATTGAGGTGATTGACGTCGCGCGTCTCAAGGACGATGTCGATGGTCGCCTGCGAATTGCCGGTTTTGGCTTCGATGTGGCGGATGTTGGCATCTTCGCCGCTGATGACGGCGGAAACCTGGGTGATGATGCCGGGGCGGTCGTCGCTGGAGACCACGAGTTTGACGGGATAGGCGGGCTGAGCGCCGGCGATGCGAGGTTCCTTGACCGACCACTCGACGGCAAGCTTGCGCTCGGGCTCATACATCAGGTTCTGCACATTGGAACAGCTCTTGCTGTGGACGGCGACGCCCTTGCCGCGGGTGACGTAGCCGACGATTTCCTCGCCGCGAATGGGGTTACAACAGCGCGCGCGATAGACGAGCAGATCGTCGGTGCCGCGGACGGTGAGAGCGGAGCTGTCGGCGCCGAAGGTGCGCTTGAGGGCCGAGGCAACGCCCTGCTGCTCTTCGCCGGGTTGCAGATTGCTTCCGGGCAACAGCTTGGCCAGGACGGAGCGAGCGGAGTACTTGCCATAGCCGATGCCGGCCATGAGGTCATCCACCTTGTTGACGCCGTACTCGTTGGCGGCCTTGAGCAGTTCCGGATCCTTGATGTCCTTGAGGGCGATGCGGTACTTGCGCGCCTCTTTTTCAATGAGCTTGCGGCCGATTTCGATGGCGCGCTCGCGCTGGTGGATGTTGAGCCAGTGCTTGATTTTCTGACGGGCGCGCGAGCTCTTCACGATTCCCAGCCAGTCGCGGCTGGGATTGTGCCCGGTCTGGGTCATGATCTCGACGATGTCACCGGAGCGCAGCTTGGAGCGCAGGGGAACGATGCGTCCGTTGACCTTGGCACCAACGCAGGAGTGGCCGACCTCGGTGTGTACGGTATAGGCGAAGTCGATGGGCGTGGCATCGCGGGGGAGAATTACAACTTTACCCTTGGGGGTGAAGGTGTAGACCTCTTCGGGATAAAGATCGATTTTCAGGGTGGAGAGAAATTCGCTGGGGTCGGCCATCTCTCGCTGCCACTCGACGACCTGGCGCAGCCAGGCGAGGCGCTGTTCGTCGCGCGCGGAGATGGGACCATCCTTGTACTTCCAGTGGGCGGCGATTCCCTCTTCAGCGAGCTTGTGCATCTCTTCGGTGCGAATCTGCACCTCGAAGGGATGGCCGTCTTCGGCGATGACCGTGGTGTGCAGCGACTGGTAGAGATTAGGGCGCGGCATGGCGATGAAGTCCTTGATGCGGCCGGGGACGGGACGCCATGCGTTGTGAATGATTCCGAGCACCGCGTAACAGTCATTCACCGAACAGGTGATGACGCGCAGGGCAAGCAGGTCATACATCTGATCGGGGGTGATCTTCTGCTTGACCACCTTCTGATAGATGGAGTACATGCGCTTGATGCGCGAATCGACGCGGACCACGTTGATCTTGGCCTCGCGCAAACTGTCGCGGATGGTCTCGACCATTTTGGCGAGGGAGCGCTCGCCATCTTTGCGGAGAGCTTCAACCTGCTCGAAGACCATCTTGTAGCCGACCGGGTCAACGTAGGGAAATGCAAGATCTTCGAGTTCGCCGCGTACCTTGCCCATCCCGAGGCGATGCGCGAGAGGCGCGTAAATCTCCAGCGTTTCCTTGGCAATTTTCTGCTGGCGCTCGGGAGAAAGATGTTGCAGGGTGCGCATGTTGTGGAGGCGGTCGGCCAGCTTGATGAGCACCACGCGGATGTCATCCACCATGGCGAGCATCATCTTGCGGACGTTTTCGGCCTGCGCCTCTTCGCGGGAAGCAAAATCGATCTTGCTGATCTTGGTTACGCCCTCGACGATGTGGGCGACCTGCTCGCCAAACTGTTCCTTGATTTCTTCGGTTGTGACCGAAGTGTCTTCCACAGAGTCATGGAGCAGGCCAGCGGCGATGGCCGTGGTGTCGAGCTTCATCTCGGCGAGAAGAATGGCCACTTCGAGAGGATGCACGAGGTATGGCTCGCCGGAGGCGCGCTGCTGTCCGCTGTGATGAAGGAGGGAGAGTTCGTAGGCGCGCCGGACGATATCGAGATCGTCGGTGGGCCGGTTGGCGCGAGCCAGCTCCAGCAGATCCTGGAACCGCGTTGCGGTCAATGCGTTGGTCGCAACCTGCTCGCGATAGCTCTCCATAATTGATTTTAGCTTGTAACCTCCCCGTAATGCCAAGGCGGGAGGTTGCGAGCTGCTCCTGTTGCATCCGATGCAGCAGAGTCCGAGAATGATTCCGAGGCGGAAATTGCGATGAAGGTTCTGATGAGCGGCGCCAGCGGATTGATTGGACGCGAGCTTACTTCCCTGCTGCGTACACAGGGTCACGAGGTTCATAGCCTGGTGCGCGGCGCGGCTGGCTCCGGCGGGGACGTGAGCTGGCAACCCGGGGAGGTGCTGAATCCGGCCTTGCTGACAGGGTTTGACGCAATCGTCCACCTGGCAGGCAAATCCGTGGCGACACTGTGGACGGAGAAGGCCAAGGCTGAGATCCTGCATAGCCGGGTAGATGGAACCTCAACCATTGCCAGGGCCGCGGCACAGGCCTTTGCCATCGACGGAAGGCCGCGCGCGCTGATTTGCAGCTCCGCGATTGGCTATTACGGCAGCCGGGGCGATGAAGAACTGAGCGAAGAAAGCGAGGCTGGGCTGGGATTCCTGGCCGAGGTGTGCCGCCAGTGGGAGGAGGCCGCGCAACCCGCAGCCATGGCGGGCGTCCGCGTGGCGCAGTTGCGCACCTCGCTGGTGCTGGACGCAAAGGGCGGCGCGCTGGCGAAGATGCTCCCTGCGTTTCGCTTTGGAGTGGGCGGAAAGCTGGGCAGCGGACGGCAATGGTGGAGCTGGGTAAGCCTCCGCGATACGGCGCGGGCCTACGTTTTTGCCCTGGAAAATGAACACGTACATGGCGCGCTGAACCTGGCCGCGCCGGGCGCGGTGACGAACGCGGAGTTCACGCGGACGCTGGGAGGCGTGTTGCACCGGCCTGCACTGCTGGGAATTCCGGCTTTTGCGCTGCGCGCAGTGGCCGGAGAGATGGCGGAAGGGATGCTGCTGGCGAGCCAGAAGGTGGTTGCGCAGAGGCTGCCGGAAGCGGGATTCCACTTTGAGGACGACGAACTGGGAGCGACGTTGCGCGGGCTCCTGGGGTAGTCCGCCGCGGGAGAAAAAATACCTGTTGACCTGTCTAAAGCTGAAGGGTTGAGAGTGGAGGAGTGCTCGGATGCTAACGGTCTCACAACTCGCAAAGCTCTGCGGATTGAGCCGCACCACGCTGCTCTACTACGAGTCCATTGGATTGCTATTGCCGGCCTGCCGCTCCGGCGCCGACTACCGCTGCTATTCGACGGAGGAGTTGGAGCGGCTGCGGACGATCTGCGCGTACAGAGATGCAGGGCTGCGGCTCAACGATATTCAGCAGATTCTGGACGAGAGGTCAAACGATGCAACCTCGGTTCTGAAACGGCGGCTGCTCGAACTTGATGGCGAGATCGAAACGCTTCGCGAGCATCAAAACGCCATTTTGCGGCTACTGCAGGCCGACGATGGCTCGTGGAGGACATTGGAGATGACCAAGGAAAAGTGGGTTTCAATCTTACACGCCGCGGGATTCAGCGAGGAAGACATGCGGCGCTGGCATAAACAATTTGAGCGGCAGGCTCCGGAAGAACACCAGCAATTCCTGGAGTACTTGCAGATTCCCAAAGACGAGATCGGCAAGATTCGGGAGTGGAGCAAAGAACAGTAACCGGCTGGATGGAAGAGTTCCCCGCCCGCGCCGAAGCGGGCGGGGTTTTTGCGTACTATTGTTTTTCGCGCGAGATTTCCCCGACGGTAGCAGCGGTGGCGCGCAGGTAATCGGCGGGGGCGAGCACGATCTGCAATCCACGCTGGCCGGCGGAGACGCAGAACGTGTCCCACAATTCAATGGTCTCATCGGCAAAGACGGGATAATCCTTTTTCATGCCGAGGGCGGTGACGCCGCCGCGAATGTATCCGGTAACGCTTTGCACTTCCTTGAGCGGGAGCATCTCGACCTTGCGGTCTCCGGTGAGTAGCGCGAGGGCCTTGAAGTCTAGCTCATAACTGCCGGGGATCACAGCGACGGAGACTCCATGGCGGTCTCCCCTGACGGCCAGCGTTTTGAAGACCTGCTCTGGAGGAAAGCCGACCTTGGCGGCGACGCCCTCGGCTGAGAGATCGTCGGGGTCGAAGTCATACTCACGCAATTCGTAGTGGATGCCGAGCGAATCCAGGATGCGGCAGGCGTTTGTCTTGCTCATAACCATATTCAATCACAGGATTTGAGCGCGAGCCTTGCAAACCCGGAGCCGGCGACGCCATCCAACAGGATTCGCACATTTACGCGAGAGAAGGGTAAGCGTTGAAATGGCAAAGGGAACAATCGAAGTAATCGAAATGCTGATCGAGACCTGCCGCGACGGACAGGCCGGCTATCTGGATGCAGCCGACCATGCACGTAACGGCGCATTGCGAGATTTTTTTCAGCGGCAATCGATGGAGCGCTCGAGGTTCGCGGGAGAGCTGGAGAAATTGGCGCGGCAACTGGGCTCGGCAGAGCCCGACCGTGGACCGAGCATGGCGGGCAAACTGCATCGCGCCTGGATCGACGTGAAGCGAAAGCTCGGAGGCGGTGACAGCAGCGTCCTCTTATCGGTGGAAGCCGGGGAGGACAACGCTGCGAGACACTACCGCGAGGCCATGGGAGCGGGGTTGCCACCGGAAGTGCATACGATCATCGAACGGCAGGCCGAAAACATATTTGACGCTCACGAGCAGGTCCAGACCCTTTGCAACATGCGCAAGCAGGCGGCATGATGCGGAAAAGCGCCGCGCAATCGCGCGACGCTCTGGTTGAGGTGCGTAAGGAAGAATCAGGGGCTACGGCTTCGGCATTTGCAACATGATTCCGCCACCACCCTGTCCGGTTTCGACAGTGGGCAGTTGTCCGTTCCAGCGGTCGATGAGTGCGCGCTGATTTTCAAGACGGCGCAGTTCAAGAAGCTGTGCGGTCAGCGAACTCTGGCGAATGCGATTGGCATCGGCTTCGCCCTGGGCGCGCAAGACCTGCGACTTGGCATCGCCTTCGGCGGCGGCGATCTTCTTTGCCGCTTCGGCCTGCGTGGTTGCCAGTTCGTTGCGCGCACGCTCGGCTTCCTGAATGGCCTGCGCCTTTGCGGTGATGGAATTTGCGATGACGGCGGGCACGCGCGGCGCCCCGATGAAGCCGAACTGCTGGACGGAAACTCCTACCGGCGCAACCTTGCTTTCAATCATGGTTTCCACCTGCTTGAGGAACTCGGCTTTCCGTTCGCCGTAGATGTCCTCGACGGTGTAGGTGGACGCAACCTCATTCAGGGAGTTGCGCACGATATCACGCAGGATGCCATGGGTGAAGAGGTCAAGATCGCTGATGCGGTACTTGACGAAGAAGTCGCGCACCTTGTTGCCGTCAATGGCGTAGGAAAGAGAAACATCGGCGAGGATTTCCATGCCCTCTTTGGAGTTGAAGCCCATCTCCTCATTCACGGGATGACCTTCGTTCGGATTACGCGTCCACTTGACGGTTTGGACGTAGGTTGGAAACTGGATGATCTGGCTGCGCAGAGGGCTGTAGAAAACCCAGCCGGTACGGATGGGAATGTCAGAGGGGCCGCGCTGGCTGCCGGCGAGATTGATTTCAATGCCGACGTGCCCGGCATCAATGCGGGTTACGCTCATGAGGTTGCTGAGGATGGCCCAACCCACGATAAGCGCAACGGCGATGCCCAGCCAGCGAAGGATTGTGCCGCCAGGGATGAGCGCGGCGAGGCCGGAGTCACCGTCCTGATAATTGCCTCTCAAAATTGTCATTTCAACTTGCTCCAGATCATGTGAACAATCATCGGCACGGCCAACACGAGGCCGAGGATCATCGCGATGCCACCCAGCAGAGCTCTGTCGCTGGCCTGGTTCATCAGGTGGAAAGATTCGGTCAGCAGTCCAAAAGCAAGCAGAAGGACCGCCAAGGTGAACACACTTCTAAATAGAGTGCTCATGGGGTATGAAGAAACCTATCAGGATTTCGGAGCACTCAGTATGAAGGCGAGGATTGGGAATGTAAAGACGAACCAAGCGAACGCAGCGTTGCGAATGAGTGGAACAGACTATGCGGAGCCTGTTGAGAGGCTCCGCATAGTGGTTGTGAATTTCCGGTGAAACCAGGCTTAGCTTTTCTGCGCTTCGCTCCAGGCGGCGAGGCGCTGCTTGACGCCCAGGATGGGGCGCGGCAGCGAGAGTTTCGCGCCCTCTTCCATTAATGGCACAAGTTTGTCGAACTCCGGGCCGGACTGCTGGCCGGTGAGTGCAATGCGGATGGGATGGAAGAGCGCGGGACCTTTGACACCGCTCTCCTTCTGCACTTCCTTGATCAGTGCCTTGAAGCGGGCGGCTTCGACGGGCTCGGGCTCGGCGGCAATCTTTGCGGCAAACGCGTCGAAGACAGCCTTGGCTGACGGGGCGGCGAGCACCTCGGCGTTTTCCGGCGCGGCGAGGGCAGCAGCGGGATCAAAGTGCAGCACGGATGCGGCGCGCTCGGGAAGCTCGTCCAATTTATTGACGGAATGCACGAGCGAGGCAGTAACGCGGGCAAGCCAGCGCTGGAGTTCCGGCGTCATCACATCCACGCCGAGTGCGGGGCAGTAAAAGGGCGCGGCGAGGGCGGCAATGCGCTCGGGCGCGGCTTCCTTGATGTAGTGGCGATTGAGCCAGTAGAGCTTCTCGAAATCGAAGACCGCGGGCGAGGGCGTGACGCGGGCAAGATCAAACTCCTGCACAAGCTCGGTTGGCGAGAAGATTTCGCGGTCGCCTCCGGTGGGAGCCCAGCCGAGCAGTGCCATGTAATTCATCAGCGCCTCGGGAAGCACGCCCATCTCGCGGAAGTTGGCGAGGGATGTTGCGCCGTGACGCTTGGAAAGACGCTCCTTGTCAGGGCCAAGAATGGTGGAAAGATGCGCGAACTCGGGCACCTCCCAGCCGAGGGCTTCATAGAGGGCGACCTGCTTGGGAGTGTTCGAAAGATGATCGTCGCCGCGGATGACGTGGGTGATCTTCATTTCCGCGTCGTCCACCACGACTACGTAGTTGTAGACGGGGACTCCGGTGGAGCGGACGATGATGAGATCGCTCACTACCTCGTTGGAGAATTCAACCCAGCCGCGCACGATGTCATGAAAGCGGATCGGCCTTTCGGGAATCTTGAGGCGGATGGCGCAGGGTTCTCCGGCGGCGCGGCGGCGCTCAGCCTCCTCGGGTGCGAGATTGCGGCAAGTGCCGGGATAGTTGGGCTGGAGATGCTGCGCCATCGCCTGCTCACGCTGGCGGTCGAGATCCTCCTGCGAGCAGAAACAGCGGTAGGCTTTGCCTTCGCTGACGAGGCGCTCGGCGTGGTCGCGGTAGACCTGCCATTTGTCGCTCTGGCGATAGGGCGGGTAGGGGCCGCCAACGTCGGGGCCTTCGTCCCAATCGAGGCCGAGCCATTTGATGTCTTCGATGAGCTGGGTTTCATAGCGCGCTTCGCTGCGCTCGAGATCGGTATCTTCAATGCGGAGGATGAAGGCTCCGCCCTGCTGGCGCGCGAAGAGCCAGTTGAAGAGCGCGGTGCGCGCGTTACCTACGTGAACCTGACCGGTGGGCGATGGGGCAAAGCGCACCCGCACCTTGCCTGCAATTGACGATTGCTCCATAGCAAAGATGTTAGCAGAGCCGGGCCGGGAAATTTCCGCACACGGAAAGCAGAACTACCGCGCAAGCTGGAGGCTAGTGAATGTGCGGGCTTGCGGGATTGTAGGCAGCCTTCTTCTTCACCACGGGCCGCACGACCTTTACGTCGAACTCCAGCGGAGTTGTCTTTGGAGGAAAGCACTGCCGATTGTCACAGGCCTGGAACTTTACGTCGCCGTGGACGCGCAGGGTGCCGAGAGCGGCGGTTTTGGGAACACGCACCTCGGCCGTGACGGCGAAGTGCCCGGAGTAGACACTGAGCTTGTCATTGCCCATAAACGGCAGCGCGAGTTGTTCGGCCTCCGGATATTGGATGTTCATGATCATGATTCCCTCGGGAGGATTGAGGTGAACCACGGTTGGCATCAGCAGCTCGTCGTTGGGCTTGTTGGAGTTGACGTGGAATCCCTTGTTGACCTGCAACTCGATGTTGAGCGGAGCCTTGCCGCCACGGGCAACTACGACCGTAGCGATGGGAGCCACGGCGATTGCCGGGGAAGATCCCTGGGCCAGAACAAGGGACGGAATGAAGAGGGCAAACAAAGAGACGAAGATGCGATGAGAGGGCTTCATGGCTAAGTGTCCAGTTTAGCGGATTTCAGGCTCAAGGTAAGCCAAAAGCAGCAGCCCGCAAGCGAAAGCTAAGAGCGCGGGCTGGAGGCGATGGCGCGCTTCACGTTCTGCTCGATTTCATCGCGCGTACCGGGCTGGCCGAAGACGCGATCCATGACGACGCCGCGGCGGTCGATGTAAAACGTGGTGGGCAGATAGTCAATGCCGCCATATTGCGTAGCGACATTCTCCTTACCGAGGAGGATAGGGTAGTTGATGGAGTTCTCTGCGGCGAACTTTGCGACACTCTTCTGGTCTCCATCGTCATCCATGGAGACGCCGACGATCTGCAACCCCTGGTCACCATAGCGCTTCTGGAGATCGACAAACCAGGGAATCTCCTCCTTGCAGGGAGGGCACCAGGTGGCCCAGAAGTTGAGCACCACGGCTTTGCCGCGCAGGTCGCTGAGGGTGACGGGATGGCCTTCGAGATCGGTGAGAGTGAAGTCCGGCGCGTCGTGGCCCTTGGCGGCCACGGTGGCAGCGCGGGCTCTTGCTCCGGGGAGCTTTCCCTGGAAACGGGCCAGCAGCAGCAAACCTGCAATGACGACCACCATCACGCCGAAAACCACAACTTTACGCTTCAAGAGAAACACTCCTGCTACTGGTTCAGATGCGTTACAAGGCGAAGCGATTCAGGAAGCCAAGGTATCCCGAGAGCATGGAGAAGCGTCCGAGAGCGATGAGGAGGCCGAAGACGATAAGCAACACGCCGCTGATGACCTCGACGGTATGCAGATGGCGGCGGAAGCGAGCATAAAAGCCGAGAAAACGGTTGACCATCAGCGAGGTAAGCAGGAACGGCACGGCCAATCCGGCGGAGTACACGGCGAGGAGGAGGATTCCCTTGAACACCGTGTCTTGCGAGCCGGCGAGCAGAAGAATTCCGGCCAGGATGGGGCCGATGCAAGGCGTCCAGCCGAAGGCGAAGGCAAAGCCGATAAGGAAAGAGCCGAGCGGACTGGAGCCTCCCTTGACGCTGTGCAAGCGCTTATCTGAGTAAAGCGCGTTGATCTTGAAGAGTCCGGTGAGGTGCAGGCCGAAGATGATGATGACGACGCCGGCAAAGATCGCCAGCGGACGGTGATATTGCTGGGTGAGCTGCCCGAGGCTGGTGGCCACCGCTCCGAGCGAGATGAAGACCACGCTGAAGCCCAGAATGAAGCAGAGCGAGTTCAGCATGACGGTGCGCAGAAGCTTGCGGTCGGCGGCCTGAAGGGTCTCCACGCTGGCGCCGGAGATGAGCGAAACGTAGCCCGGCACGAGTGGCAACACGCAGGGCGAGAGGAAGGAAAGGACTCCGGCGAAGAACGCCGCCAAGGGTAAAGGAAGACTGTGCATACATCCACGATTGTACAGGGACGGGCATACTCCGGGAGGTTCGGGATTATTCCAGAAAGCGCTGCTGCTGGGCGGCGGTGAGCAGAAGGCAATGGCGTGGCGGCCCGGCCAGGCGCTTGCGAATACGGGCGATGAGGCGGTATCCGCCGGTCAGCAGGGGGCGCGGAAGCCATGCGGCGATGGCGGCGAGGCGCGCGTAGATGCCTCCGACGTAGGCGGCGGTGTGGGCGACGGCGTCCCACTCGATGAAGGCGTGACCGGCTTCGATCCACAGCAGGGACTCGACGCGCTGGAGATGGTACTGCTCGCGCAGGGAGATTCCGAGAGCGGAGTTGCGCGGGACGAAGAGCAGGTCGGTGCGGCGCTCGCGGGCGAGGATGAACTGCACGGCGCGATGACAGAAGGAGCAGTCTCCGTCAAAGACGAGCATGGGGGCGGGCATGGAAGTTAGATGAGGCGGGCGTGGCTGGCGGTGCGGAGCAATACTGCTGGTTGGTTCTGTTCTGGGATTGTTGAAAACTTGGCGATGTCGCGTCAGTCATCGCCGGCCTGGCATGTTGGCAATTCCTACGCACTACCTACTTTCCCTTGTAATCGCCATTTTCGAAGATGCCCTTTTTCTTCTTGCCATTGGGGAAGGTCAAGACACCCAGACCGTTCGGCATGCCGTTTGCGATGTCTCCTTCGTAGCGGAGGTCGTTGGGATAAATGATCACACCCTCTCCGTTGAATTTACCCTCGACGAAATCTCCTTCAAAATGGGTTCCCTTGGGCGTGGTAAACAGGCCTTTACCGTCAAACAGATCGTCGACAAAGTCGCCCTCGTACCGGTCGCCGTTCCGCCAGGTAAACACGCCTTTACCCGTTCGCCGATTGTTCTTGAAGTCACCTTCATAGCGGCTGCCGTTGGCCCCGAGCAACACACCTCTGCCGGTCCGGACGTCATCTGCGTAGTCGCCTTCATAGCGATCGCCATTGACCCAGGTGAAGGTGCCCTTGCCGCTCCACTTGCCGTCCACGATATCGCCTTCGTACCGATTGCCTTTTTTCGCGATCCACACGCACTTGCCCTGGGCCTTGCCATTGACGTAGATGCCCTCGAAGCGATTACCATCCTTGCTCACAAAGACGCCTGCTCCGCTCCACTTGCCATCGACAAAGCCGCCCTCGAATCGTTCGCCATCATTTGAGGTCCACGCACCTTTGCCAGTGCGCTTGCCTTGCACAAAGTCCCCTTCATAGCGATTGCCATTTGCCCACGTAAAGACGCCTCTGCCCGTCCGCTTTCCGGCGACAAAGTCGCCTTCGTAGTGGTTTCCGTTTGCCCAGATGAAGGCCCCCTTGCCCTGGCGCTTGTTGTCCACATGGTCGCCTTCGTAGCGGGCGCCAGTGGCGTAGCTTTGGGTGCCCTTTCCGTTCAGCTTGCCGCCAACGTAGCTTGCAACAAATGTCTCAGCGAGATTGCCGTCCATGAACCACTTGGCTGTGCCTGGGCCTGTTGCGAAACCTCCCTCGCATGCGCCGGACCAGGTGACGCTTTCGCCCAGCAGCGTGTGTCACTCCAGAGTCTGCAGTGCCCACTTTGATCCGTGACCCATCCGCCGGGGGCTGAGCGGGAAGCGTCGTCGGGAGAGGTTGAATCTGGTGAAAAGGTCGGCGCGCTCCCGCTCTGCGCGGCCGCCAACGGAGCATAAAGAACCGCCCATAACAGGACTGCATAGCACACCGCTTTTCTCATCATGTGTTCTCCGCATCTCAGCATAACGGCGGGTTATGGGCGAAAACAGACCATGGATCTCACCATTCCAATTCGGAATTACTGAGCCGAAATCGAATCGTGGTCACTTCTTCCATAAGCACTACCCCCGAGCCGCTGACGGCTCGGGAGTAGGCTCTTCTGCGTTTGCGAAAAGCTAAAGCGGGATGTTGCCGTGTTTCTTCGCCGGGTTCTTGTCGCGTTTGCCATCGAGCATTTCGAGGGCCTGGATGATCTTCTTGCGGGTGTCGCGGGGACGGATGACGCCGTCGATGTAGCCTCGCTCGGCGGCGACGTAGGGGTTGGCGAAGCTCTCGCGGAACTCCTCGATCTTCTCGGCGCGCACCTTGGCGAAGGCTGCTTCACCGGTGAGTCCGTCCACGCCTTCTTTGGCGGCGCGGTCGAGCTCACGGCGGTAGACGATGTTTACCGCGCCGTCGGGGCCCATGACGGCGATTTCGGCGGTGGGCCATGCGTAGTTCACGTCCGAGCGGATGTGCTTGGAGCTCATGACGCAATAGGCGCCGCCATAGGCCTTGCGGGTGATGATGGTGATCTTGGGGACGGTGGCTTCGGCAAAGGCGTAGAGCAGCTTTGCGCCGTGCATGATGATGCCGCCGTGCTCCTGCTGAATGCCGGGGAGGAAGCCGGGAACGTCTTCAAAGGTCACCAGAGGAATGTTGAAGCAGTCACAGAAGCGGACGAAGCGCGCCGCCTTGATGGAGGAGTTGATGTCGAGGACTCCGGCAAGGAAGTTGGGCTGGTTGGCGACGATGCCGACGGAGCGACCGCCGAAGTGAGCGAAGCCGATGACGATGTTCTTCGCATAGTGCTCCTGCACCTCGAAGAAGTAGGAGTCGTCCACCACGCGGGTGATGACGTCCTTGATGTCATAGGGCATGTTGCTCTCGGACGGCACGACGGTGTCGAGCTGGGCGTCGGAGCGGTCAACGGGATCGGTGGTGGGCTTGCGCGGCGGCTCCTCAAGATTGTTGGAGGGGATGAAGCTGAACAGCTCGCGCACCATGGAGAGGCACTCGGCATCGTCATGGGCGAGGAAGTGGGCGACGCCGGACTTGGTGTTGTGGGTGGTCGCGCCGCCGAGTTCGTCTTTGCTGACCTCTTCGTGGGTCACGGCCTTGATGACCTCGGGGCCGGTGATGAACATGTATGCGGTCTTATCGACCATGAGAATGAAATCGGTCATCGCCGGGGAATAGACCGCGCCTCCGGCGCATGGTCCCATGATTGCGGAGATCTGCGGAACAACGCCCGAGGAAAGTACATTGCGCAGGAAAATGTCGGCATAGCCGGCGAGGGAGCGGACGCCTTCCTGAATGCGCGCGCCGCCGGAATCATTGAGGCCGATGACGGGCGCGCCGACGCGGGCGGCGGTATCCATGATTTTGACGATCTTGGCGGCGTTGGTCTCCGAGAGCGAGCCGCCGAAGACGGTGAAATCCTGGGCAAATACGAAGACCAGACGGCCTTCGATGCGTCCGTAGCCGGTGACAAAGCCATCGCCGAGGATGACCTGCTCGCCCATTCCGAACTCGGTGGTGCGATGAGTGACGAACTTGTCGGTCTCCTCGAAGGTTCCTTCATCGAGGAGGAATTCGATACGCTCGCGGGCGGTCATCTTGCCCAGTTTGTGTTCGCGCGCGCGCCGCTCTTCGCCACCGCCTGCTTCGGCGAGTTCGTCGCGCAGTTTTAGTTTGGCCAGTTTCTGCTCGATATTCATGAGACGGGAATTATAGCCAGAGAGTGCCAGTCAGGGCCATGAATTAGTTCTGGGAGGGCATTTTGAACAGGGTGTCATCTCCAGCCATTCCCTGGGCGCTCCAGCGCCAGCGCTTGCCGTCCCAGAAGAGCAGGGAATGCAGGGAGGTGCGGTCAATGGCTTCAATGGCCTGGTGACTCTTCTTCTTGAGGCGCAAATTGACGATCCCCAGGGTGTCAAAAGGCGTATTGATAAGGACAAACTTGGAGGGCATCTTGGGATTGGGCTTTGAGGGCGGCTGGCGCCAGGAAAGAACAACCAGGATGCAGCGGGAAGAGCCGTCAAAGTGGAGGGTGAACTGCGACGTGATGCGCGTGTCCCCGGTGCCGAAATAAGCGTCGTACGGGTCCTCGACCTTGAAGTTGAACTGCGTCTGGGAGAGCAGGGGCGTGCTGCTGGTTCCAACCAGCACAAGATCCTCCTTGCCATCACCATCGAGGTCGCCGAGCATGGGCGGAACCTGGGGGTCCAGAGTGAAGCTGGGGCCGAACTGACGCGCCACGTAGGCCGCGTCCACCGTGGGCGGGGCGGCAGGCGCAGAAGGGGACTCGGCCAAGAGGGGAGAGGCCAGCAGCAGGCAGCCCGCAAGGCAGCGGACCATGGATGAGAATGCGGAATGCATAGCGATACTGTATCCGTTTTTTGACAGGGGTGAAGGAAGAAGTTCGCCGGCGGGCCCAGAATGCGCTGGTAGCATCTATAATTTGCCAAGTGCGTTTACTCCTTGTAAGTGACATTCACTCGAATCTGGAGGCCCTGGAGGCCTGTCTGGATGCGGCTCCCGAGCACGACAGCGTTGCCAGCCTTGGCGACGTGGTGGGTTATGGAGCCAGCCCCAACCAGGTCGTTGAATTGATCCGGGCAATGGACCCGGTGAGCGTGCGGGGCAACCACGACCGCTGCTGCAGCGGGCTGGAAGACCTTGCGAGCTTCAATCCCATTGCCGCCTATGCGGCCACCTGGACGCGCGACCAGTTGAGCGAGTGCAACCTGGACTGGCTGCGCGAGTTGCCCGCCGGACCATTGCGGGATGGCGGCTGGGAGGGAGTTCAGTTCGTACACGGTTCGCCGGTGGAAGAGGATGGCTACATCACCTCCGAGTACAGCGCCCGCACGGCGCTGGAGATTTCACCCTTTCACCTCACCTTCTTCGGACATACTCATATCCAGTGCGCCTTTGCGCGGCTGCGGCTGGTCACGGAACTGCTACCGCTGGAACGCCTGAACAGCGCAAGCTGCGTTCAAGTTTCGCGGCTGGCACTGGACCCGGCGATGAAGTACCTGGTGAATCCGGGTTCGGTTGGGCAGCCCCGCGACCGGGACCGGCGCGCCGCCTTCGCCGTCTATGACGACGAGCAACACGAGATTCTCTTCTACCGCGTCCCCTACGACATTGCACGGGCGCAGGAGCGTATCCTGCAGGCCGGATTGCCATCGGTGCTGGCGGCTCGGCTGGAAGATGGACGTTAGTTTTCCGGGCTTCCTGATTTCCCTGCATTGGCCGGACCAGCCCTGACGCAGCCGACCTGACAGTTTTCCTCAACCTTTCCGCATCCTGCTTTGAGATACACTCGCCCTATGCCATTGAGAAAAATGGGCGGACTTTTTGACGACGACTCCACGGCAGAGAAGCCGGGCAGCAAGGTGATGGTGGCGCACGTTGACGGCGGCTCGCGCGGCAACCCAGGCCCCGCGGGGTATGGCGCCTACATCACGGACGCCGAAGGCAGGCAACTGGCTGAACTGGGCGAGTTTCTCGGGGTACAGACCAACAACTTTGCCGAGTATTCCGGGCTGATCGCAGCCTTGGAGTACGCCGTGGAGCACGGCTACGGCACGGTAAAGATTGTGAGCGACTCCGAGTTGCTCGTGAAGCAGATGAAGGGGCAGTACAAGGTTCGCAGCGAGGCCCTTTTAGCGATTTACACCGAGGCCAAGGCGCTGATCCGCAAGCTGGACCGCTTTGAGATCCGTCATGTGCTGCGCCACTTGAACAAAGATGCCGACCGGCTGGCGAATGCGGCGATGGATCGCGGCATGGGGCGAGCCAGCACCACCAAGGCCGATGCCTACGCCAAGCCTCCGGTGGAGCGCGAAGAAATGCAGGAACTGCGCGGCTTTGTGAGTGGAGGAGTAGTGGAGTTCACCGGCGAGAAATTCCCTGATGGCGTGTTCGTGGTGGTGCGGCGGGCGCGGCGATAAGAATCTGGCGGCATGGAAAAGCGCGAACCGCAACGGGATCGCGCTTTTCTATTTGCGAAAGCCCGTTTTTATCCGGCAAGCGCCTTCTTTACGGCCTCGCTGACCTGCTTGCCGTCGATGCGTGCGCCGGCGAACTTTGCCATCACGTTCTTCATGATCGTGCCCATTTCCCTGGCAGTGGGCGACCCCATTTCCGCGATCACCTGTTGCACGGCCGCAGCGATCTCAGCGGGACCGACTGCCTTGGGAAGGTAGCCTTCGATAAAGACGATCTCTTCCAGTTCCTTGGCGGCAAGCTCCGGGCGGTTGCCCTTGAGGAACTGTTCATTGGAATCGAGGCGCTGCTTGATGAGGGTGGAGAGCACCTGCATCTCTTCCTTTTCGTCGAGCGGGGCGCGCTTGTCGATTTCCTTGTTCTTGAGCGCAGCCTTGACCATGCGCAGAGTGGAGAGGCGCAACTCCTGCCGCGTCTTCATCGACTCGACCATGTCTTTCTGAACTTGAGAGGTAATGCTCATGGCTCTAATGATACGCAGGGCGGAGCGCGGACGCTACTGTTGCGGCGCAGGGGCGTTCTGAGCGGAGGGTTTCGCCGTGGGGCGGCGCAGCGAGAGCGCGGTCAATTTGCGCATCAGGTTCTGGAAGGTGATGATGCCGACCAGGTAGTCGCCCTCCACGACGGGAATCATTGCGAGGCCGCTGCGTCCGATGCGGCGCAGCACGGCGGCCAGCGACTCCTGCGGGCCCGCGACCAGATACTCACGGCGCATGGCCATTTGCACGTACCCGTTGCCCTCCTCCTCCATGCAGGCGGCCATCTGCTGACGGCTGATCACGCCCACCATGTCGGTGCCGCGCACCACGGGGAACTCTTCCTGCGGCGGATCCACGGAGCGTTGTAACGCGTCGGCGAGAGTGTCCGCCGGGGAGAGCGTGATGAAGTCGGTGATCATCACGTCAACCACTCGCACGCGCTCCAGCACGGCTTGCAGGATCATGCTGCGATCCTCAAGCTGGGCGGCTAGAAAGAGAAACACTCCCGCCATCATGATCCAGAGATTGTTGGAGCCGGAACCGAGAAAGACGGCGCCGCCGCAGAGGAAAAGAGCGAGAGAGAAGAACTGCCCGATGGAGACAGCGCGCCGGGTGGCCGTGACCTGATCGCCATTGCTGGCCAACACTGCACGGAGAATGCGTCCGCCATCCAGAGGATAGGCGGGCAGCAGGTTGAGGGCAGCGACAAATACTTGAGCCCAGACAAGGCTCCGCGGCAGATTGAAGGGCGTCAGCCACGGGAAGTTGAACAACTGCACCTGGGGACGGAAGATGAGGATCGAAGCCGCGATGAGAGCCGCAAGCGTCAGGTTCACGCAGGGTCCGGCGAGCGAGATACGAATCTCGCGGCGAGCGTCGAGGCCGCGCTGCGCCTGCTCGTCGAGCAGTGCAATGCCGGCGATGGGAAGCAGCACTACGCTGCGCACCTTGATGCCGTTGCGCGCCGCAACCAACGCGTGGCCAACCTCATGCGACAGGACGGCGAAGAGCACCATCAGCATGAGAAGGAGGCTGCGCATCCCAACCTGCGGGCCGCGGCCGGCTTCCAGTATCCACACCAGGCAGAACATCAGCGGGAAGCTGAAGTGAACGCGGAAGTGGATGCCGAAGATGTCAATAACCGGAACGGACCAGCGTCTCATGCAATTTGCCCTGTGTTGTGGAAAACCGTTACTAATACACTACACGGCAGAGGGCCGGGAGTAGAAGAGGCCGATGAGAGTGATTGCTGGAAAGTTTCGCAGCCGGACACTGAAGAGCCTGGAGGGTCTGGAGACGCGTCCGACCTATGACCGGCTGAAAGAGACCCTGTTCAACGTGCTCGCCTCCGCCGGGATGGTTGCCGGATGCGAGTGGGCAGACCTGTTTGCCGGCACGGGCGCCGTAGGGATTGAGGCATTGAGCCGCGGCGCGAACTCGGTGCGCTTTGCCGAGTCGAGTGGAAAAGCCGCGAAAGTATTGCGCGAGAATCTCATCGCGCTGGGAGCGGAGGCCGCCGAGGTGGCCGAGCGCGACGCCGCCGAAGCCTTGCGCCAGTGGGACAAGGCTGGAGTGCAATTCGATGTCTGCTTCCTTGATCCTCCCTACCGGCTGCACGGCGCTTATGGGGAGATTCTGCGCACCATCGCACGGGGCAGTCTGCTGCTTGACGGGGGAGTGGTTGTGGCCGAGCATGAAAAGCGCTTTGATCCTGGGGATGGCGAAGGAAACCTGCGCCGCTACCGATTGTTGAAACAGGGCGAGAGCTCTCTCAGTTTTTACCGTCGCAGCCTGGAGCCGGGGCAAGAACCACAGAACTAGACGAGCTCTCACCATCTTCAAACTCTCACATCACTAGGTCATCCGGACGGACTAGCGCGTATTGCATCTCGGTGAGTTCCTTGCGAACAAGGTTCAAGCCGAAGACACAGGTCTCAAACTGTTGCGAGAGACGTCCGAAGAGAGGCGCGACCTTGCGGTACTCCATCTGGTCGAACTGGCTGACGATGAAGTAGCTCTCTTTGCCGGCATGGACGAAGTCGATGAGATTCTCCAGCCGCTGCCGGCGCAAGCGGAAGCGGTTGATCGACTCGGGGAACATTCCGCTGTAAAAGAGCGTGAAGTCTCCGATGTGCTTGCGCACCTGGCGCTCGCGGTCAAACGACTGCGCCTGATCGCCAAAGATTGGATCGCTTTCCAGCAGCATCTCGCCCACGTCATCCAGCGAGCGGCCCTGTGCGTTCTTGAGTGCATAGAGGTTGCGCGCGTCGCAAAACTCGGTAAGAAGGTTGGCTAAGTAAGCCCAGATCTCCTGATCGCGCAGGCCTACTTCTCCGCCGAAGTGCTGAGCGATTTTTTCTGACAGAAGCTGCCGCAACGGATGCCGGTCGCCGATCTCCCCCATCTTTGCCATCCTCCTGGAACGAGTGAGCAGTCACTCCGAATGTTGTTGGATGCTACCTGACCGCAAATAGATTGCGATAGCAATAGGGGAGGCGCAGGAGGGATGAAGATTGGCAGTCGTCGGCGCGGAGTGCTGATAAAAGCTGGAGTTCAGTGGGCTGGAAGAGGCGCCTACGTGCGCAGCCCGCACCAGGTCTCCGCAACCACGATCGAGTTGCCGGGACTGTGCGGATCGTACTTTACGCTGGTGGTGACACCGATGCGGCAGGAATGAAGATCGAGATATTGGCGCAGATGAGTCACGTCCTGGGAGCACTCATATTGCACGCCGGCGACGTCATAAGTGTAGATCACCATCTGCATGGGATGGCTTGTGTCGGAGTCCAGCTCCTGCACGTCGAGCACGGTCCCATCGGTAATGCGGCCCAGGGTGTTGATGCGCTGGCGGCGCAGCGCCTCGCGCTGCTCAGGTGTCTTCTTGCCTGCGCGAAGCAGGAGCAGAACACTGGCAGCAGCGATCACGAGGGCGCCGGTAAGGCTGTAGATGCGGATCAAGGTCATGGAGATTTCAGCGCGGAGCGATGCATCATTTCCAACCGCTCTCCTTCGACTTTACTACGAAACCGGAAAGCGTTGGCGGCATGGCCCCGTGCCACTGCGCGCCGATGACAAAAGCGCGAGCCGTGTGGGCCTCGCGCTTTGAGCTCTGCGGCAATTTTTCGCAGGAAGAGCTATTCGTTGATCACGGGATTGCGCAGCGTGCCGATGCCTTCAATCGATACCTCGACGACGTCGCCATTCAGCAGCGGCCCCACACCTTCCGGCGTGCCGCTGGCGATCAAGTCTCCGGGCAACAGGGTGCAGAACTGCGAGATGTGCTGCACGATCCGGTCGATGGAAAACATCATGTCGCGGGTGTTGCCGTCCTGGCGCAATTGACCGTTGACGCGGGTTTGCACCGTGATGCCGGCCGCCGGGTCCAATTCAGTGGTCACGATGGGACCGAAGGGACAGAAGGTATCGAATCCTTTGCTGCGCGTCCACTGGCCGTCTTTGTTTTGCAGGTCGCGCGCGGTCACGTCATTCACGATGGTGTACCCAAGAATGTAGTCCTTTGCGCTCTCGCCTTCCTTCATCCGGTGACAGCGCCGACCGATAAGGATGCCGAGTTCTCCTTCGTGGTCCACTCGCTGGCTAATGGAAGGGCGGACAATTTCGCCTCCTGGGGCAAGGAGAGACGAAGGTGGCTTGCTGAAGATCAAAGGCTCGCTCGGCATCTCATGATTCAGTTCGCGGACGTGAGCGGCATAGTTGCGCCCGACGCACATGATCTTGCTGACGATGGGAAAGGGCGTGAGCAGTTTGGCGCGCTCCAGAGGAAAAGGCTCGTCAATCGACTTTCCTGAGCCGATCTCCGGCAGCACGACCTGCTCGGGTACTCCTGCGGCGCTAACCTGCATCTGCGGGCTGCCCAGCTCACTGACGATAAAGTCGTGGCCATCGCGTGTCTCCACCAGGCCAAAGCGCGATCCTTCCATTCCAAGAAAGCGGCAGAATTTCATCGAACCTCCAGGGGAACTGACTCCTCGGCTGGGACCGATTGCGGACTTTCATTGCCGCGCAGGTCGATGGCCGAGACGGTGTAGTAGTACTTCTGTCCAGGTTGAACATTGTTGTCGCGCCATGCCGGAGCCTTGACGATTCCGGACGAGACGGCGACAACGCTGGAAGCGGCGCTGCGGCGGTAAACGATGTATCCCACCAGATCGCTCTCGGTGTTAGGCGCCCAGGTGAGGTCGATGAAGGGCTTCTGGCCGACGCTGCTGAAGACGGCCTGCAAACCGGCGGGAACGGCTGGGGGGAAGGTGTCCAGCACCGAAAGATGCACGACTGCGCTGTCGTCGCCCTCCACTTCCGCGGCGGGCCGCCCCGGCACGGCAAGCACGGTGACGGAAGCGATCTTGTAGTCGTACTCCTGCTGCCACTCGAAGTTGGCGTCGCGGGCTTCGTCTGCACCGGGATGGTACGGCTGCTCGCTGGAGAGTGCAAAATCACTCTTTCCGGGTGCGCGGCGGTAGATGCGGAGCCGGTAAGAGATCCCCGGAGAAGGCACGGGACCGGATGCCGCATTCCACTCCAGCAGCGGGCCTTGCGCATCAAGCCTGGCATGGAAGCCGGCCGGGGGTGGTGCGGTCATCACCAGGGGCACACGCACCTGGTTCGAGAGCCCCGAAGAGTGGCCGCGCTGATTCACGACCTCGATGGCGTAGGTAGCCTGATTCTGAGCAGCGATGAGAGCCGACGGCAGCACGTCCTCAAAGGAAACGACGGGACGGCGCGCCGCAGGCAGCGCGGAGACCAGTTCGCCCGTCTTGATCTCCTTGACCACCTCTCCGCAGACGTTGGTAGGAAACTGGTTGAGGACGCGGCAAATACGCGTGACCGTGGGCCAGCGCATGGTCTGGTGGTCAGTGGTTTCCGTGGGCGGAGACCAGCTTAGAACCACGCGATTGCCCTTTCGGGTGGCGGATAGATTATCCACGGTCACGGGCAGGCGCAGCGACGGCGGCTGCGGCGAGCCCGGCGCGGCACAACCGGCAGCCAGGGCGAGAACACCACAACACGCAGCGAGCAAAATGGGAGTCTTCTTCATCGGAACGGTTCAGCGTATCAGAAAGCAACGGGCGTCTGCAGCGGATATCGCACTGGAGTGCCGATACGCAACGCTATCGCATTTTTCAGTCGCGCTGAACGAGCTCTCGTAGCATAATTTTCTCTCCCCCCGGCAAAGGATGGATTCCTGATGAAAGCCCCCGTGCTCTGCTCCCTACTAATTCTTGTTTTTGCCTTCTCTGTTTCGTCTCTCGCCACGGAAAACAATGCTCCCGACGCAAACTCCGACGCTGTTTACTTGCAATTGCGCCACATCCAGACGAGTGGTGAGGCGTATGAGGTTCAGAATCTAAAGATCGTGCGGGATGTAGGGACATTTGATCTGCACAGCGGCACTCTCTGCCTCTTGGCTCCCGTTCAGGGAATGATCACTGGAGCGGTTTTCCGTGGCTCGGGAACATTCAGCCTGCAAAGCAACGATCCGCGTGAGCAAAACCAGATGAAGATGCTCACAGGCGGCCCGGGCATCAGCGAGGATTTTGAAAAGCTCGTTCTGCGCTTCGCCGACGATACCCCCGAGGAGTTGAAGAAGGTGCTCACCACCAGGAGTGGCGGCGGATGCGCCAGCGATCTTCTTGAGGAGAACCAGAAGTATCTGCGCACTGAGCTGCGCTACAACCTTGCGGCCCGCCTCTTGCAACCGGTGTTGGCGGGCAAACCGGACGGCTCCTTCTCTGCTTTCTTTGCCGGCAGGAAATACGGAAAGCTGCGCTTCGCCGTGGACCCGCGCGGCGTTGAGGAACCCGAGGAAGTCGCACTGATTGGCTTCAACGAATCCAAGCGTGGAGTCTGGTACAGCGGCCATTTGCTCACAGAGCCACGCGATGGCTGGAAGGTGAAGCACACCTCCCACGAATATGGATTTGTGAAAGCGGTGAGCCACAAAATTGACGTGACAATCGAGAAGAGCGGCCTGTTGAGTGGAACGGCAACGGAGATCTTCACCTCGCAAATAGACGGCCTGCGCGTGGTGCCGCTCGACCTGCTTCACAGGCTTCGTGTTTCCAAAGTGACAGACTCAAACGGAAACGCGCTGAGTTGGATACAGGAAAAGCATGATGAGGACGCCGCATATCGGGTAGTACTGCCCAGACCCGTCAACAAGGGAGAGCAGATCGTGGTGACTACCACATATAGCGGAAAGGAAGTGGTATTCAAGGAAGGCGATGGGAATTACTACCCAGTGGCGCGCAGCAGTTGGTATCCGAACACACACATCGGCGACTTCGCGATGTACGACATCACGTTCCACATCCCCAAGAACCTTACCCTGGCCGCGACCGGAACCAGGATTAGTGAGCGCGTGGAAGGCGCCCAGAGCGTCTCGCAGTGGAAGTCAGAGGTGCCGCTATCGGTCGCAGGTTTTAATTTTGGTGACTTCAAGTCTGAAACAGCAAAGCTCGATAAAGTGGGTGTTCAGGTCACGGCTTTTGCGAACAAGGAAATCCCGGACTCCTTCAAGACGATATTGAACGCCGGGACTCCCACGCTGCCGGCGAATGAGAACGCTCCGCGCGGAGATCATCAGTTTGCCCTCGGCTCGCTAAGCACCACGCCGATGCTGAAAAAATCCCTGGCAGAAGCCGCGCTGGCGGTAGAACTCTACACGAGCTACTTTGGGCCAATGCCGTATAAGGGTCTTGAGGTCACGCAGCAGACAGCCTGCAACTACGGGCAGGCCTGGCCGGGGCTGGTCTTCCTGCCAATCTGTTACTTCCTCGATACCACACAGCGCCATCAACTAGGGCTGGACGATACCAAAAGCCAATACTGGAAGGTTGTGGAGCCGCACGAAGTGGCCCATGAATGGTGGGGCCATAGCATCGGTTGGACCGGTTATCGCGACCAGTGGATGAGCGAAGGGTTTGCTGACTTCTCGGCTTCGCTGTTTATCCAGTACGTCCGCAATGACCGCAAAGAGTACGTCCAGTATTGGAAAGACCTGCGCGACCAGTTGGTGGAGAAGGATCAGTTCGGACACCGCCCGATCGACGTCGGCTCGGTCACCATGGGCTACCGCGTATCCACTTCAAGAGTTGGGGGCTGGACTGGCCAGCACGTGCTCTATCCGAAGGGCGCATACATCCTGCACATGATTCGCAATTTGATGTACACCCAACAGAAAGGCGATGCCGACTTTAAGGCGATGATGCAGGACCTTGTCAGCACCTATCGCAACCAGGCGGTGAGTACGGAAGACTTCCAGGCAATGGTTGAAAAGCATATGACCAAGACCATGGACGCCGCTGACAACCATAGGATGGACTGGTTCTTCGATGAGTGGGTCTACGGCACGGAAATCCCACACTACGCGGCGGACAGCGTCAGCGAGACTGGCAAGGATGGAAAACCCGTCATCACCCTGAAGGTCACTCAATCCGGCGTAAGTCCAAATTTCAGGATGGTGGTTCCGGTCTACTTTGAATTGAGCGATGGACGGGTTGGCAAACTGGGACAGGTTCTGCTCGTGGGAAACCAAACCATCAGCCAGACGATTCCATTCGGCACCTCAGTCCCCAAGCGCCTGCTGATCAATTACAACTATGACGTGCTCGCCACAAATTAGTTTGCAGCAGGGCACAAGGGCCGCCTGTATGGAACCGGCGGCGCTTGTGCCCCTGGCCTAGTACAGTCTCTCCTGACGGCGCATGTTTCCGAAGGTTCCAATGTTCGCCAGGGTAAAGGCGAAACGGTACTGGTTTTCCACGTTTACGCCGGGCACGTTGGTGTGCCGGTACTCGAAGCTCAAACCGCAACAGTCTGAGTTGTAGCTGGTCTGCACGGCGGCGTATTGCAGGAAGTCGCGGTTCTGGTCGTATCCGATGCTGGCGCCTCCGGCAAAGCCGCGCTTGTTGGGATGCCCGTATCCCACCAGGGCGCGGAACTGGTTGAAGACCAGCGGCGCATTGCTGAAAATCTCCGTCACCGAGTTGGCCGGCACATGGAAGAAGACGTGGCTTCCCCCAAAGAAATATTCCCCCAGGCGGTACTCCGCAAAGGTCGCGCTGGAGTTAATGCGGCCGCGCACGGAATCGTAGTCAAGCTGCCACTGCACGTCGGTATTCGCCGTGGTCTGCAAGCGGAGCTTGCTTACCACCGGGCTCCAGGCGCGCGGCGAATCCAGAAAGGCCATGCCGGAGAGATCCACGGTATCGGCAAATACGTTACGGCGGTCGGAAACCAGCGCGTGACCGAATCCCTGGTCGTAGAAGTATTTCTGCTTCACTTCCCAACTCAATAGTTCACGCGTGGTCTTGCTCTCGTCCTCGCACTTCGGACGCAATGCGCTCACACCAGGGATATAAAACGGTGGAAGCTTTTCCGGGCGCGTGGCGGGCTGCGGCGCGGGTGTTTCGCATCCGGCCTCGTGGTGCGTGGAGCGGCGGCGCCCGTAGATACGCTGAATGAAGTCGTACTCAAACTCGCTCGTGTCACTCAAAATGTCCATGCCGTCAAATCGAATCACGTTCTGGAAGTGATCCACGCCCGTGGTATAGCGATAGGTGAAGATGGGCTCAATGACGTGCTTGAAACTGCGTCCGAAGAATTCCTTCTCAAAAACTTTTTCCACGGCCGGGGGACGCAGTTCGACGGAGGCTTCGATGTCGCGGCGGTTTAGTTCGTTGCCGCTCGGCACTCCGAGCGGGTTGGTGGCCAAAGCCCCGAGTTGCTGGGTGTAGAGCGTGTCATGCACCGCAATTTCAGGACGGAAATCCCATCCCCTCCATTGCAGCGGCATTGCAATTCGGGGGCGGATGTCAAGACGTCCCACAAGGTTGGCGGTTACGAAGCCCGGCTCGCTGCGTTGCAACCCGCCCGCGCTGGTGTCCACCGCCCACAGGAACGGAGACGAATGGATGCGCTGCTCCAGGCCGTTTACTTCCACGGTCGGCAGGTGGAGGATCTTGATCTGGTCGGAGTAGGTGCTGGTGACCGGATCCTGGTAATAGTTCTGATAACGCTCGGCACTGGCGTTGAGCGAAAAGCCCGCCAGGTTGTGCGACAGATATGCCACCGACCGAACTTCGGAGTTCACGGCTTGCGAGTAAGTTTCCGAGAACGCCTGGCGGAAGAGGAATGAGCTGAGATAGTCGATGTTGGCGGCGGCACGCCAGTGGTCCTGGCTGGTGGCGCCAAGCAGTCGAACCTCTTCGCCGCCCTGATCCTGATGTGTGGTGGGATTGCCCTGGTTATCCACTACCCCAAAATAGTGGAGTTCAAGCGAACTGTTCTCCGAGGGCCGCGCGCGGAACTGCATTGTCTGGCTCCAGCCGCGCTTGGAAAAATACTGCGCGCCCAGGGTGAGGTCGCTGGAGCGGTTGATCGCCCAATAGAACGAATCGCCAAGAATGAAGCCCTTGGTGGAAGATTCTCCAACCTCGGGCAGCAGGAATCCTGTAGTGCGGGCCATGGCCGTGGCCGGCGCCTGGGTGTAGGGGAAATAAAAAATCGGCAGCTTCAGCAGATGAAAGGTGGAGTGGTAGAGTTTGGCGTCCTCACCCGCCACCAGGTCGACCTTCTCCGCGTTGAAGGTCCAGGTAGGAGTCTGTTCGGCGCAGGAGGTGATGCTGCCGTGCGAGACGATGTAACGGTTGCGTCCTACTTTGTTCACGACGCGGCCAACGATCATAAAGGGATTGCTGGTTGTGAGAACCACGGAGCTTCCCCGAACCACGGCTCCAAACGTGCCGGTGACGTCGTAGAAAATTCCGGTCTCCGTCTTGACGTTGTAGGTGGCGTGCCCGGCAAGAATGTGGGCGTCGTGCGGGCCTCCATCGAAGACCACCCGCCCGGTAGCCTCCATGGCGCCGGTGTCATCGTGGTAGGTGACATGCTCGGCGCGCATGATGTAGCTTTGGGACAAAATCTCCACGTCGCCGTCCAGTTGGTAGACATCGCCCTGTTTTTCCTGCTGCCTAGCCCTGATCGTGACCTCCTGAGAGGGCTGCGAGGTGGCCGCTGCGCCACCGGGGACAGGCGTGGGCAACTGACTGGTAAATGCCAGCGGCACCAACAAAAGGTGACTTACAAACGTGACTGTGATAATTCTCAGAGTGCGAAGGGTCATCGGGATGCGTTTCGCCGCTCCTGTGGTATGCGAACAGCGCTCGGTTGCAAGTTAGCACGCGCGACCGCTTGCCACAAAGTTTAACGATTCGGAAAACCCCTCGCCGCTCTGGTAATTCTCACAATTCGCTCATGGACTGTCCGCTCTGCGGTACGCCATGCACGTGCTCCGTGCCCTCCGTGGCCGCGCGTATTTCTCTGGCGCGCGGCACCCTCACCACATCAGAAAGTGTGGACACCCTGTGTGTCCCAAATCCGCCGGTGGAAACAAGGGCCAGAATGCAATCAGCAGAGCCAGATGAACCCCATTTTGTAAGCGATCCATGCCAGGCAGCGGCCACAGATGAAGCCTGGCGCGCCGAAGTTGCTTCCCGCGTCAGCAGCTATCGTGCCCGGCGCAGGCGGAGGAGTGGCAGCGACTCCCCGGCTCTCGACTTTGGGCCCGTGGGCGATGTGCAGGACCGGGTAGTGCCGGATTTCACGGCTCAGGGCCTGCTCCCAAGACAAACACAAGCGCCGGCGACCAAGGGGGCAGCCCCTGAGGCATTTGCCTCTGCCGAGCCTAGAAGTTCCGCTCAGCCCGCGCGCAATGCGTTTGACACCAACTACTACCGGCGAATGAATGCCGAGTCGCTGAACACAGGATCGGCGCTGCGGGCGTCCGGAGCGCTGCTGGACGCAACCGCGGGAGCGACCGTCCAATATCTCGAAAGCGAAGAGGCGGTTTTTGAGACCGTACAACAGGAGAACTGCGAGGAGAAGGCGATCGATCTGGAGTTGCGCTCCAGCGCTGCCGGCGACCCCTGCCTCGATCGCTACTGCATCTCCGAAGCAGAGCCTGCGCTTATTGAGGAACCCTTACAGGAATCGAAGCCGGAAGCCGCGCCCCAGGCGCAGGGAAATCTGATCGTCTTCCGGCGGCCGCTGCTGGAGCCACCGCTGGCTCCGCAGCCTTCGCGCGATGAACTGGCCGAGCCAATGTATAACCGCCCGCGCATTCTTGAGGTGCCCGAGGACATCATGCCCGCGGTTCAGGGATCGCTGTTCCCTGAGATTCGGCTGGACGGAGACGAGCAGGAGAGCTCCCACCATCGGGAGCCGGAGATTGAAGTTCCGCTGCCGGTCGCTTTGATCTCGGACCGTTTCCTGGCTTCGCTGGTGGATATGGGCGTGGTGACAACCGCAGGTCTGCTATTTGGCGGGATCGCTTGGTTTGCTCTTCCGGGGGTTCCGCATGCCAAGACATTTTTCATGGTTCTGGGCGCGGTGAACTTGGCCTTGTGGGCCGTCTATCAGCATCTGTTCTTGCTTTACGCAGGGCGCACCCTGGGAATGAGCATGAGAGGAATTCGGTTGAGCACCTTCGACGGCCACACTCCGGCGTGGAAGCAGCGGGGCAGCCGTGCCCGCTTCATGTTCATCTCCCTGGCCTCGGTGATGCTCGGCTTTCTCTGGGCCATGGTGGATGAAGACATGCTCTGCTGGCATGACCGCATTTCGCAGACCTTCCCCACAACAGGCTAGGCGATGGCCTTCTGCACATAAAACAGCGCGACCAGGTGGCCGCGCCGTTTTATGCCTTCATGGTTGCACGATCACTCAGCGCTGTCGTCCGCATCAGACTTGTGCAGCTCCGTTTTCAGGAGCGCCAGAATTTCCTCGCGCTGTGGTCCGTGCAGACGTTCATAGAGACGCTCCAGGGCCATTCCCACGATGTGGTAATGGTGCAAGGACGCCAGTTCGGGATCCTCACTCACTTCCAGCCAGATTTTGTGCAGCAGTTCAAGATCCTGATCACGCATGCGCGGCGTATGCGGTCCCAGGAAGTACTCCTGCACAGTATGGTCGGGCGCGTGGATTTCCAGAGCAACATTGGGCCGTGGCTCCGGCAAGCGCTCCCAGGCATCGCCGGTCAGCTTGCCCTGCTCATCCAGCGTGAGCCGGTTGGAGAGGCCGCAGACGAGGCGCGAAGACTCCAAGCGGGCTCCCGTCTGCAGGATTGCGTCGAAGACGTTGGCCGAGGGCACCACCATCAGCGCGACGTGCTTGCCCTGCTTTTCCGCCAGTTCCACCACCTTGGTAAACAACTGCTGCTCGTACTCTTCAAACAGATCCTCGCTGCCGATGCTTGAACTGCCGCTGAAGGAGTGTTCGCGGTGGTAGATTCGCGCGGTCATTACCACAATGTCCTGCTTGGTAGTGTCAGTGTTCTTGAGCAGGTCGTTCAGGTAATACAGATTACGCGGATCGCGGATGGCGACCAGCACGTTGCCCGGCCGGACCTTCATCTCTTCGCGGTCAACCAGCGGCTGCTCGTTGACGCGGAACTCTTCCTTCATCTCGTGATGTTCGCCAAGATGCTTGTGTGTGATCTTCTCCGAGACCGTGAACACAACAAAGAGGAAGACCGAGAAGGCGATGCCGGCTTCGGTCGCCAGCGGCTTGGTCATCAGGTTGATCAGCGCGACAGCGAAGAGCAGTAAGGTGATCAACGCAAGCCCGACGGGAATTTCCACGGAACCGATGTGGAAGTTGCCTGGCACGCGGAAGTCGCGGTGGCCAGGCTCCTTGAAGCGCAGCACAAACACTGCCAGCGACTTGAAGGCGAAGCTCCAGATCACGCCGAAGGCATACAGAGCCGCCAGAAGATAAACGTTGCCACGGCTGAGGACAATGGTTAGACACTGCAGCAAGGCGATGGTGTTGATTAGCCGGTGCGAGGTTCCGTACTTGGTGTGCGGCTTACGGAACCATGGCGTGAGCACACCGTCTTCACTGATCCGGTTGAGCACGCCGTTGGCGCCCACGATGGCCGTATTCACGGCGCCGGAGAGAATCAGCGCGCCAACCAGCACCACAAAGCCCTGAAAGATAAGCTTCAGATTGTAGGGGCCGGCCATCTCCATGGCCAGGCCGCTGATCAGGTTGGCGAAATACGTCGGACGCTTGGCATCCGGAATGATCATCACCGCAAAGAATGAGACCAGCGAAGTGAACAGCAGGCTGTAGAGAAAGATGACAGCGCCTGCCTTCTCCAGGTTCTTCAGCTTCGGATGTTCGATCTCGCGATTGACCTGTGCCAGCGATTCTTCGCCGCTCATGGCCAGCACCGAGTGTCCGAAGCCGACAATCATCAGAATCCAGGGCAGCATGGTGAGCAGCGGCATGTGCGCCAGCCAGCCGAGGGTGTCGCCGTGGGAGGCGACGTTGGCAGCCATGATCGAGTCGTGCGTTGGCAACGGCGGCAGGTGCCGCGTTTCGGGATGCACCGCCAGCGTAATAAGGCACCAGACAATCAGCATCACCACCATGACCGTGGTGACCTGCATGATGCGGAGGGCCTTTTCACTGGATTCGTGCATGCCCTGGATATTCTTCCACCAGAAATAGACGGTTACGACGATGCCAAATGCAGCGGCGAAATAGTCGCCGCGCGTCCCCGCCATGCTCACGGGGTGCCCGATACGGGCAGAAAGATCGGACACAAAACCGGCGAGGTACTGTCCTGCGGAAACCGCGCTGATCGGTCCGGTCAGCACGTAGTCAAACAGCAGCGCAGAAACCGAGAGCTTGGCCAGCGTGCCGCCCATCGCTTCCTTCACCACGCGATAGACGCCGCCGCGCACAAACATGGTGCTGGACTCAATATAGAGAGAACGCACCGCGTAGCTGAACAGCATGACCGCCAGCACAAACCACGGGGCGCTCTTGCCAATCACGTTCTCGGCGTCGCCGCCCACGTAGTAGGCCGACGAAGCCAAGTCGCTCAGCACAATCGCCGCGGCCCGCCAGAAGCTGATGAAACTCAGCATGACCGTGGTGGCGACAAACACCTTGATCGCCGGACGGCTGGCAGTGTTCCCCGTCGAAGTATTCAGATTCCCAGGACTGGTTCCCATAGTTTGTCAGGCAAGTCTGCTTCAGTTTGACGCTCTGAACGCGGCTTGCGCTCTCGCTTCCCACTTTAAATTAGTAGTTAATTCAGATAGGGCGAAGGCACGGCCTGCCCCCCACACACTCTAACCTGTGCTCGATGATGAATAGGGTAAATGGCGCAGGCGAAAAATGTAAGACCCGCCGCCGATTTCGCCCGGTATGCTCCATTTACGCCCTGTCCGGAATCTCCGGATCATAGTCTGGATCTTCGTCCGCTTCCTTTGTAGCCGGAGGCATGGGCAGCGGCAGCTCACGGATGGAATCCACCTTTCCGACGGGATACAAACCGATGCGGCGGTCCCACCAGGGCGAGCGTTGCAGGAACCAGTTCAGCCGCTCATAGGGGCTGGCGGCAAACTTCTGGTCGCTCGCCAGTTTCTGCTCGAATTCCGCTTTCAGCGTTGGATCGGCCTCCAACAGGCTGCGCGCAAGGCGCTCCAGTACGTACTCTTCGCCATACTCCTTTTGCTCGAAAATGCTGTCGAACAGGCCCCACTGAAGGGCGGAGTCGGGGCCCAGGGGCTCCAGCCATTGCATGGCAATGCGCGCCGCCCTCTGTCCCATAGGAACTACCACGGAACCCTTGGGAAAGCTCATCTGCTCGCGCACCGTGGTGCAGGCGGCGGGATTCTCTTCGCCTCGCCAGGAAGCCACATGATGTCCCTCGAAGGGCTGCGTTTGCCACTGCGGGGCGCGGCAACGGAAGGTTTCGACAACGCCGGTCCAAGGCCTGGTAAGCCGCTGCACCCGCAGCCCGTGGAGTTCCAGCCGTGAAATGACCTCCGTCCACTGCGCTGGAACAATGTAGGCCGCCGGGATCTTCGCCTCAGCCGTGGCCTTCATTGTGGTCTGCCGCGCCACGGTGATCGTCACCGGATCGTGCGTGTACTGCACCCACTCTCCGCCGGAGATGTCACTGTGTTCGATCTTCCAGCGGTATCCCTTGAATGTAAACGGCTCGGTCTCTCCCGTCGCTTCGTACTTCAACGCGAGCACTCCGCTGTGCTTTCGTCCGCGGGCAATGGTCTCGCGGTCGGCGCGGCGGTTGGCGTCCACCAGCGTTGTTGCGTCACGATTCACCACCTCCAGCAACGCGAGCAGCAGCTCGTAATTTCCGCTCACGCGCGTCTGGTAGTCCTTGAGCATGTGCATCTCGACGAGCATTCCCGGGCGGTTCTGCTCTTTTGCAAAGCCAGTGGAGAAACGTGGCGTGGCCGCAAAGTTCGCGATTCCCGTGTCAGGCGTGCGTCCAACAAATTCCAGGTAAGGCGCAATCAGGTGTCCGGAGGCCGCCACCCGCTGGAACAACTCCGGCTCCAGTGTCTTCCGTACCCAGTTGGAGACAGGTCCGTCGGTTTCGATTCCAAACGTCACGTCATATTGATAGTCCGCGCCATCGGTCACATGATCGTCGACAAAAAAGTCCGGCAGCCAGTGATTCCATTCGCGAAGAAAGCCTCGCGTCTCCGGCGCGTCAGCCTTCAGATAGTCGCGGTTCAGGTTTTTCTGCGTGGCGTTGGCGCGCCAGCCCATCTGCTCCGGGCCATTCTGGTTGATGCGGTTGAAAGCTCCGAAGTGCTCGTGGCCATCCGCGTTGTAGATGGGAACGATGACCAGTACCGCGCGCTCGATCAGTTGCGCCTGCTTCTTCGTAATCAGAATGTCGCGCAGCAGCGCCAGTGACGCGTCCTTGCCGTCCATCTCCCCTGCATGAATTGAGTTCTGAATGAACACAACCGGTCGCTTGAGACGGTGTAACTCGGCGGGCGAAAACACCCCATCGCGTGAGACGATGACGGCCACCAGCGCCCGTCCTTCGCCAGTCTTTCCGAAGCTCTCCAGCCTTACCTGGCGCGGCGCCGCTTGCGCGACCCGGCGGAGATACTCCATCGTCTCCGCATAGCGCGGCGTGGTCCGGTAGCAACTCTTCTCCGCCGGGGTGCTCCATGAATTCACCGCCGGACACTTTGCGGCCGGCTCCACACGCGGAGGCTGCTCCAGTAAATTGGCATTGGGAAGCTGTTGAGCGGAAGCTGAAAGCGCGAGTAACGCCGGGAGAAGAAAACGAAGCATGAAACATTTTAGTACGGGGAAACTCGCCCGTAGCTTTTAGGAATGCTTTAGGAAGGTTTTATCCGCCGTTTAGGTGGATACCGCTTAAATGGGTAAGTAAGAGCGGACCGCACCACTGCGGCCTTTGACTGCCAAGTGGAGAGCCCGGTTATTCGACGCATTCGCCAAGGCGGATGGAGGAACCGTGAAGACAGTGGCGCGCATGGCCCCCGCAACTGAAGCATTGCCGCCGGAGGTTGAAACCTACCTCGCCATTGCAACAGCATTCTCCAGAGGCACCGTTCGCATCTGGGCAGCCAAGTCAGCCGAGTCGAAGCTCTTGCTCGCGGCAAGCGAACTCCGCGCATACGGCCAGTCCATTACCGAGGCTCCGACAGTCGCCGCGCTTCAGCATCTCTTCCATCTTCCAGTCAACTCGCTGGAGGTGTTGCGGGAGGTCACGAATATCTCGCACCTCCTTTACGCAACCGCGTTGTTCGATGCATTCCTGTCGGAGACCACGCGCTTCCTCTTTCTCCTCATTCCAGGCGCAATTGGCGAAGAGCACCCCGTGCCCATGCGCGCACTTCTCGAAGCTGACGCTCGAAACGAAGCGGTGACTAATGCCGCGCATGACCGTGCGCGCGAAATCGGGCATCAGCCCTTCGCCTGCCGCATCGAGTTGCTGCAGGATATCTTTGGACTGAACATCGCTCTTTCCGCCCCAACCCTGCAAGGACTCGCGCACTTCTCGTCGATGCACAGCAGCACGCTGCATGATCAGGGCGCCTTGCGGCTACGACTCGGCAACCTTGGCGAGATCGTCGCAAGCCGGGAAGGCTGCGCTCTCCATCCAGCAAAGCTCAACGCCGATGATGTGCATTGCGCCATCGACAGCTATGAACAATCCGCACGATCCATCGCCGGAGCGGTGTTCACCCAGATACTGAAACAAGGTGAGAATCCGGCAGTGCAGCTATTGCTGAAAGGCTCTACCGCAATCCTTTAGCGGAATCCATCCTGATTGCCGGGCGAGGTTTCCAGCGCCCATCCATCGTGTCCCGGCAGATCCCTGCCTAGTGGTGCTGGCCGTTTCCGTTGCCGTCAATCAATCCGGAAATTTCCTCGTCTTCTTCCACCGCCACCGCTACCGCATCCTCTTCGAGCAGCGGCTCCAGGGGAATCGACTCCAGCAGCACCACGGCGTGCGCGATGGCCGCATTGTCGGTTCCTGTGCCCTCCGGCGTTTTGGCCTTGATGCCAACGCAGTTGGTGGCCACATTCAGCAGTTCCGCCACGCGGGCTCGCAGCTTCTCCGCATGTGGAACGATCTTCGGCGCTGACAGAATCATCGTCGTGTCGATGTTCACCACGCGGTAGCCCGCCATTGCAATCTGGCGCATGGCCTCTTGCAGAAATACGACCGAGTTCGCGCCCTTCCACTGCGGGTCGCTGGGCGGGAAGAAGCTGCCAATGTCCCCTGCCGCCACCGCGCCAAGCAGAGCGTCTGTAATCGCGTGCAGCAGCACGTCGCCATCGGAGTGGCCCGCCAAGCCGTGCGTGTGCTCCAGGCTTATTCCGCCGATGACCAGCGGCACGCCCGCCTTGAACTCATGCGAGTCATAGCCGTAGCCGATGCGCATGCTCACTTGCCCACGCTCTGGCGCAACTCCTGCGCGAGGAAAAACTCTGCCAGCTCAAGGTCCGCCGGCGTCGTGATCTTGATGTTGCGCGCCGAACCCATCACCACGTGCACCGGCTGTCCTGCCCGCTCAAGCAGGCTGGCCTCGTCCGTCCCCTGGAAGCCCTCAATGCGCGCCTCGTTAAAGATCGGGCTCAGCAGTCCATAGCGGAAGCCCTGTGGCGTCTGTGCCTGGACAATTTGCTCGCGCGGGATCGTTGCCTCCACCACGGCGCCCTCGGCCCGGCGCTCAACGCGCTTAATGGTGTCGACTGCGGGCACGCCGGCGATGGCCGCGCCATGGCGCCGGGTCTGCTCGATAACGCCCGTGATTGTCTCCTGCGAGACGAACGGGCGCACCGCGTCGTGGATGAGCACCAGGTCGTCCGGGTGCGCCGGAAGCGCATCCAGCACATTGCCAACCGACTCCTGCCGGTGTTCGCCGCCCTCCACCAGGTGAACGGGCTTGCCCAGTTCGGCCGCGGCAAGCGCGGGTGCAAATCCTTCAATCTCCGCCTTGCGCATGGCGATCCAGATCGAATCCACCTGCGGGGCCGCGGCAAACTTGCGGAGCGTGTGAATGAGGATGGGAACTCCGTTGAGTTCCAGGAACTGCTTGGAGCGCAAGGGGGCCTGTCCAGCGTGTGCGACTCCCATGCGCGTTCCCAAACCTGCTGCGGGGATGATAACGAATACTTTCATAAGGGCCTGCCAGTATAACGAGCACTGCGTGCAACATCAACCCGGACTCTGCGGAGCCGTGGAAAGGCGCGAGCCGCGGCCCGCGCCTTTGTTCCCCGCGCTCGGGGAATGCTTACGCTTAGCGGGACTCCTCGTCCGGCGACTGCGTGGTAGTGGTGGCCGTGGCGCCCTGCTGATCAGGCGCTGCCGGCTGCGGATTGTTCTTGCGCAGGTCCGGCGGACGCAGTTCAGGCTTTGCCATGCCCGTCTGCCCGCGCTCGTCGAACTTGCCGAAGATCATCTTACCGGCCGTGGTTTGGAGCACGCTGGTCACCGAGATATCGATGGTCTTTCCGATCATCTTGCGCGCGTTGTCCACAACGACCATCGTGCCGTCGTCAAGATAGGCGACACCCTGGTTGTACTCCTTGCCTTCTTTCAGGATGAAGACCTTCATGATCTCGCCGGGCAGCACAATCGGCTTCAGAGCATTGGCCAGCTCGTTGATGTTCAACACATCCACGCCGTGCAGTTGCGCCACCTTGTTCAGGTTGAAGTCGTTGGTCACGATCTTGCCCTCGTAGAGCTTGGCAAGTTCGATCAGCTTCATGTCCACTTCGCGCACGGCCGGGAAGTCATCTTCGACGATGGTGACCTGAATGTTCGTAAGCTTCTGAATCCGCTGCAGAATATCCAGCCCGCGGCGACCGCGATTGCGCTTCAGCGAGTCAGCCGAGTCGGCCACCAGTTGCAACTCACGAAGGACAAAGGCCGGAATCGTCAGCACTCCATCCATGAAACCGGTTTCGGCGATGTCCGCGATGCGCCCATCAATAATCACCGACGTGTCGAGAATCTTGTAGCTCCGGCGATTCTGCTTCTCGCCGCCAAAGATCCCGCCCAGGGCTGAAAGGTTCAGCAGATCGCCCTTGGCCGCGCCCACGATCAGACCGACGTAGGCCATCACGGCCATCACCATGAGCTGCAAAAAGCTCTGCAGATGTCCCATGGGAACCGCGTTCCGTATCACGACGCTGAAAAGGTATGCACCCAGAATGCCCATCACGCTGCCCAGCGCCGCGCCAATCAACCGCTTCAGGCTGATCGCCCGAAGGCGAATCTCGAACAGAATGACGAAGCCGCCCAGCGCCAGGCCTACCGCTGTATCCGCCAGCCTCGGGAGACCGAAGGGCTGCAGAAGGTAACAGGCAAGGCCCACAAGAAAAACAAAAATACCTCTGATGATGACCAGATCCAAGAGGACCTCCCTGAAGGCCCTATATCAATTACTTACGGGAACCCCTGCGCCCAAATGGGAGTGCTCCCGGTTATCACCAGCCACCATTCGGCTGGTGCAGATCGCATTTATGAAAGAGCCGGGGATTGAGATGCCCAAACCCGTCGGTCCGGTGCGCATGCACCGCGTTGAAAAGTAGTGGAAGTATATACCAGCGCAACCAGTTCTGCTTGTCGACTCGCCCTGCCGGAGACCGGGCAGAAAACCATTATCAGGCTTTGTGCGGCGTGGCAACTCTCTGGAACATAGCTCTGCAACAGTATCTCACTGGTAATCGTCCGCTCTACGTTTCTGATTGTAAATCAGCCCCGCACAGGGCACCTTGGGTAGGCAGCCCCGGACCGCAACCTCATGATCGGGGCGCCAGTATTTGTACAACTTTAGCCGCCCCGCAAGGGGAAGATGAGCGGCTAAGTTCTCCCGGGTAACTCCGGGAGCGCTGGAACCGGCGCAAAACTTCTCGGGGGAGAATACGCGCCGGTTTTTCTTTGCCTGCCAGCTCTACAATCTTGCAGAGGAACGACTCCATGTACGTCATCTTATGGGAGTTCGAGGTTGCGGCGGACAAAGTGTCAGAGTTCCGCTCGATCTATTCGCCCGCGGGGGACTGGGTGCAGCTCTTCCGGCTGGAGCCGGGATTCCGCGGCACCGAGTTTCTCGAGTCCGAGCAGAACCCAACCCGGTTTCTCACCATCGACCGCTGGGCTCACGCTTCGGACTTCGCAGCGTTCCAGCGGGATTTCGCCGAGCCATACGCGGCGCTCGACGCGCGCTGCGAAGGCCTGACCTTGAGCGAACGCAAACTCGGCGCATACGTTGAAGCAGATACGCAGTAATGGGTCATACGCCGCGCTGCGGCCAGCTCCGCACAGGCGTCTAATTCTCTCCCCGCGTCATGGTCTCCACGGCCCGCCGCGCCAGTCCGCTGGCTACCGACGTGAACTCGTTTCCGGTGATCACCCGCTCCCGTCCGAAGCGCGACTCGAAGATCCTTCGCACCGCCGGCACAAACGATGTCCCACCGGTGAGGAAGACACGGTCCACGGTCCTCGCATCCACGCCACTTGATGCCAAAAGCCCATCCACGCACTGTTCGATCTTTTCCAACTCCTCGCTGATCCAGCCCTCGAACTCCGCCCTGGTCACGGCAACCCGCAACTCCAGTGCTGCCTCGCGGAAGTGAAACTCGGCGCGATCGCTCTGTGAGAGTTCAAACTTCACACGCTGCACGGATTGATGCAGTTGATAGCCCAGATCCTCCTCAACCAACATCATCAGCAATTCGATTTTTTCCGGCTCCAATGCGCGTGCGCGGGCGCCCCTCAGCATGTCGATCACCGCCCGCGTGCGCAGAAACGACAGGTAATGCCAGCGTTCCAGGTTCGCGTAGATCCACGCCGGAAGCACCGGCAGAATCTTCTTTCCTGAACGCGCCATGCTTTGAGAGCCCAGCGCCGGAGAAACCAGTTTGCGCACGATCCTCGCGTCAAATGCGTCGCCTGCCAGCCCCACACCGCTGTTGCCAAGCAGATCTTCAGCTCTGCGCCCTCGCCGCCGCACTCCTGGCCCCACATGCAGCAGGGAGAAGTCGCTGGTGCCGCCGCCGAAGTCGCCAATCATGATCAACTCGTCATGGTCGAGCGTTGATTCGTAGGCATACGCAGCCGCCACCGGCTCCATTTCAAACTCCACCCGCTCCCAGCCCGCGAGCTCAAAGGCCCGGCGCAGACGCCCCAGCGCGTAGGACTCGTCTTCTTCGTTCTCCGCGCCCACATAGCGCACGGGACGCCCAACCATCGCCTCGCGTACAGGTACGCCAAACTGCCGTTCGGCGTGCAGGCGGAGGTCGCCCAGCATGCGAGAGATCAGGTCTTCAAGCGTGTAATGCCGCCCCAGCACCTCGGTACCGGTCAGCAGCCGGCTCGACAGGTAGGACTTGAGCGATTGAATCAGCCGACCTTTGTGCTCGGCCTCCAGGTATTGCTCAATGGCCAGCGGACCGGTCCAGGACTGGATGTGCCGGAGGCCCGCTTTCTTGTGCTGCTCCAGATAGAGAACTGAGCGGAAGGCTTCGGTGAGTCCTGCACCCGAAGGGAAGGCAACCAGCTCCACCTCGCCGCGCGATACCCGCGCCAGCGAACTGTTGGTGGTTCCGAAATCGACGCCGATGGCGGGAGAGGACTGCCTGGACTTCACACTCTATTATTCCGCAGAAATCGCAAGCAGGACTCACGGCTTTGCGATAAAGCGGTTTCTATTTAAAGCGCAGTCCGCGGAATTCCAGGTCCGGCTGCGCCTGGTTCCATTCGCTGGAGATGTGCTCCACGGTCAGCCGCAGGGTGCGCGTCTGCCCGGGAGCGAGCGGCGCCTGCGCCAGATCAGCCGCCTCATTTTCGCCACCCAGCGCGTGAGGAACCAGTGCCCGCAGCGGCAGCATCTCCGCTTGCACGGCCTGCCCCAAAGTATCGCGGAAGACCGCCTGCACTGCGCCGCCCACCACCGTCCGCGCTCCGTTGTTGCGCACCGTCAGGTCGATGTAGGTAACGGTCGCGCCCACGAAATTATCCGCCTGGCTGAGGCGGGCCTGCTCCACCACGAGATTCGGCGCATAGGGATCGGCCGACTTCACGACTTCCTTCTTGCCGCGTCCCATGATTACAATGGCCGCCACCACAACCAGCACCAGCGCGAAGCCCACAAGCAGCGGAGTCCAGTTGCGCGGCTCATTCTGCGCATTGCGCGCGCCGAACAGCACGGGCTCGGCAGGCGTAGCGTGGAGTGACGATTCGTTGGGTTCAGTCATGGCAGGCTCATTCTAGCAGCGTGGGCAGGGGGAGTTCACTGAAACTATGGATCGGCGATGGGCCCGGACATTACCCTGGTTTGTAGAACGGGGAAGTTCTTGTTGACACCCCTGACTGGAACCACCAGAATGAGCATTCCCCCATCGGAGAACTCATCGTGCGACAATTTCTCAGCATTCTTCTGGTTTACTCTATCCTGACGCCGTCGTCATTCGCGCAGGACCCCAAAGCAAACACGACGTCCTCGGAGCCCGTTCCCGCGGCCAAACTCTTGTCGAAGCGCACTCCCGACGGCAAACCTGTCCTGGAAGATGGAACTCCGCTGCGGCTCCGTCTCACTCGGGCGCTCTCCTCCGCCGAGTGCAAAACCGGTGACCGCATTGATTTTGAAGTGATGGATCCCATTCTGCTTGATGGAGTGGTGGTAGTCCCACAGGGCGGCATTGCATGGGGAACGGTAACCGACGCAGAGCACAAGAAATCCATGGGCCGCGCCGGCAAACTGGACATCGCTTTGGTGTCGGTGCGGCTTTCCAATTCAGAAAAGGCAAACCTGCGCGCAGTAAAGGAAACAAAGGGGGGCGGACATGTCGGCGCGATGACAGGAGCAATGGTGGCTACGGCAATCGTGCTTTGGCCCGCGGCTCCCCTATTCCTGTTCATGCACGGCAAAGACGTCAAGATTCCACAAGGAACCGAAATCACAGCCTACGTCGATGGAGACACCGTGTTCGTTCCCATGGCCAGTCCCGGTCCCACTGTTGTCGCTTCCGCTACGACTGAACTGACGATGGCGTCTACACCAGACGGTGCCGATATCGAAGTAGACGGCGCGTTTGTCGGCAGCACGCCCTCCACATTTGCTCTCCCAAACGGAGAACACACAGTGCGCGTCACCAAGAAGGGTTATCAGCCTTACCAGAAGAATCTGCGCACTTCGGGCGGCAAGATCAACCTCCGCGCAGAACTTGATGCAGCTGGGCAGTAAGTTTGCAACTGCCTGTGCAAGGCAAAGCGGGAGGCCACGGCCTCCCGCTTTGCAGTCAGCTCACCCTCATTGACTTCCTCTCCATCGAGTGTCACAGTTTCCCTTCGCCAAGGGCCCGAAGCATCGCAGTGCAGGAGATTTTCATGACCAAGCAAAGTCTAAGCACTCTTCTGTTTTGCCTGGCGCTTTCGCTCACAGCGTTTGCAGCCCAGAACCAGGGACACCAATGGCTTGTCGGAAGGATCCTCGACGAAGGTCGAGCCCGCGATTTTGCTGGAATTGCTAACAACTCTTCCTCCTCTGCAACGGCCAGCGGATCTGCGAACGGTGCTGCGGACAGCACGTCATCCGGCACTTCAACCAACACAACACCCAGCGCGGCTTCTTCTGGTGCGGGCAAGACTTCTAATTCAGGATTCTCCAGGCCGATTTACAGAGTTCACGAAAATCTTCTTCTTGAAGGCAGCGATACGGTCTATGTCACCTCGGAGCGGATTCTCTTGCGACGCTCAAAGAGCGCCCATGTTGCCGTGAATGGCGAGGTCCGGTACTACGTGGATGGTAGAAATCTCCACATTCTCGATGAAGATGGCAAGGAGCACACGGTTGCGATCATCAAGGAAATAAAGAAATCTCCGAGCCACGGAACCACTGCCGCCTGGCCCACTGCCCCGGACACCCCTGCAACGAATGCGTCATCAACCTTTGCACCCTCCGAACAGCCTGCTGCCCCGCTCGCGGGGCCAACGGCCTCCGTTCTGATTGACTCCAAGCCCAGCGGCGCAGATATCGAGATTGATGGCGCATTCGTTGGCAACACGCCTTCGTCAGTAGAGTTGAGTACGGGCGACCACGCAGTTCGCATCAGCAGAAAGGGATTCCGGCCCTACGAAAAGAAGATTCACGTCAGCGGAGGCAAGATCAACCTGAGCCCCGTGTTAGTGCCAGTTCAAAAAAAATAGACTTGCCACAGTGCAAGCCAAGCGGGAGGCCGTGGCCTCCCGCTTTACTGTCCGCTCATCCTCACTGCACCGGCGTAGTCAGCGGCTTACCCTTCTCAACGAAGAACGTGACCAACAGCTTTACCGGCGTTGTTCCCTCATTCGCCGCGCCATGAACCGTTCCCGCCGGAACGAAAAAAGATTCGCCCGGCCCAAGGCGTATGTCAGGCTTGCCTTCCTGGAAGAGGGTTGGAGAGCCTTCCATCACGTAGCCAAAGAAGTCTCCAGGGTGGGTATGTTTCGGCTCGCGCGCGCCCGGTGCAAGTTCCGTCCGTACCAGCACGCCCTCGCGGCCCGTCACGCTGAGGTCGTGCTTTTCCAACACGGTCCGGGTAGCGCCCGGCGTGGACTGTTGCGCGGACGCCGGGAACAGTGTCAGGAATCCAGCGAAGACAACCGCCGTCGCAACCAGAATCATCTTTGAACGATGCATCACGTCTCCTTCGCTCGTCAGTTCGTTGGTTTGACGTGATGCGCACAGTGCAGGATGCTCAGAAATTGCTATTCGCCGCCGGCGACGGTCATGCCCTCAATGCGAAGCGTTGGACAGGCCACCGAGCCGCGCCAGATCAGATCATTGCCGATCTCGGCGAGGTTGCTGAACATCTCACCCAGATTGCCGGCCACCGTAATCTCTTCCACCGGGAAGGCCAGTTCGCCGTTTTCGATCCACATGCCGCTGGCGCCGCGCGAGAAATCTCCGGTCACAAGGTTTACGCCGAAGCCCAGGAACTCCGTCACCAGCAGCCCCTGCTTCACACCCTTGATGATCTCCTCCTGCGACTTGTCGCCAGGTTGAAGATAGAAGTTGCCGTTGCCAATGCCGGGCGTTCCGGCCAGCCCGCGGGAAGCGTTGCCCGTAGTCGTCAGTCCCAGCTTCTTCGCCGTGTAGGTGTTCAGCAGATAGCTTTTCAACTCGCCGTTTTCGATGACCGTTGTGCGCCGTGTTGGCACGCCTTCGCCGTCGAAGGGACGCGTGCCGAAGCCGCCCGCTATCGTGCCATCGTCAAAGACCGTTACGTTGCTGCCGAATGGCTTTTCGCCCAACTTGCCTGCAAGAAACGATGCGTGGCGATAGATGGCGTCACCGTTCACCGCGTCGAAAATGTGGTCCAGCAGTGCGCCCGCCGTCGGACGGTCAAAGACAACGGGAACCTTCTGCGTCTTCACCCGGCGCGCGCCCAGGCGGCGCAGCGTGCGCTCCGCGGCGATGCGGCCAACTTCTTCCGGAGACTCCAGCCTGGCCAATGTGCGCGCCACCGAGTACCAGTAGTCACGCTGCATGTTGCCCGCCTCGTCGCTCGCAATTGGCACGGCGGAGATCGAGCAATACGACGAGCGGTACTCGCCAGTAAAGCCATGCGAATTCGCCAGCACCTTGCGTCCAATGCTCGCGTCAAACGTGCCGCCATCGCTGTTGGTCAGCCGGGGATCAACGGCCAGCGCGGCCTTCTCGGCACGGCGCGCCTGGTCGATGCGCTCCTCGTTCGAGAGCGAATACACGTCATCGAAGTAGAGGCCAAGATCACCCTGGAGTTGTCCCAGTTGCTCCGGGGCGGGAATGCCCGCCATCGGATCCTCCGAGGTAATCTTCGCCAGCTCAATCGCGCCGCGCACCATCTGCTCCACGCCCTCGGGCGAAAGGTCGCTGGTGGAAGTGTTGGCAGTATGCTGCCCTACGAAGACGCGAACGCCCAGCCCGCGCGAGCCCGACTCCTTCAGGGTCTCAACCTCGCTCAGGCGCACCGAGGTCGAAAACTCCGAGCCTTCACTCACCACGGACTCCACGGCGGAAGCGCCCAGTTCCATCGCCCGCTTCACCACTCCTTCAACCATCTCGCGCAGGTTCAACTCCACCGCTCTGCCTGTCGTCGCCATTACTCTGCGCTCCCCGTGCCGCCCACCGTCATGCGGTCAATCTTCAAGGTTGGAATTCCGACGCCGACCGGGACGCTCTGTCCGTCTTTGCCGCAGGTGCCAATGCCTTCGTCGAGCTGAAGGTCGTTGCCCACCATGCTCACGCGGGTCAGCACGTCCGGTCCGTTGCCAATCAAGGTTGCGTCCTTCACCGGAGCGGTGATCCTGCCGTCCTCGATCAGATAGGCTTCACTGGCGGCGAAGACAAATTTTCCGTTCGTGATGTCCACCTGCCCGCCGGCAAAGTTCACGGCATACAAGCCACGCTTCACGCTCTTGATGATGTCCTCCGGCAGATCTTCGCCCGAGAGCATATACGTGTTGGTCATGCGCGGCATCGGAATGTGCTCGTAACTTTCACGTCGTCCGTTGCCCGTGTTGGGCAGCCCCATCAGGCGCGAAGAGAGTTTGTCGGCCATGTAGCCCTTGAGGATTCCCTTCTCGATCAGCATGGTGTTGTTGGTGGCGTTGCCCTCGTCGTCCACGTTGAGCGAGCCGCGGCGCTCATTGAGCGTGCCGTTATCGACCACCGTGCATTTGTCACTGGCAACCCGCTTGCCCAGCAGCCCTGAGAACGCGGAGGTCTTCTTGCGATTGAAGTCCGCCTCCAATCCATGGCCGATCGCCTCGTGCAGCAGCACGCCGGGCCAGCCTGGGCCGAGCACAACTTCCATCTCGCCCGCGGGACACGAGACGGCGTTCAATTGCAGAATCGCCTGCCGCGCCGCTTCGTTGGCAAAATGCTCCGGCGTTTTTTCCGTCAGGAAAATCTCGAACTTGTGGCGCCCGCCACCGCCCGAACTTCCCTTCGAGCTGAGTTGCCCATCGCGCGCAATCACAAAGACGCTCATGCGCGAGAGCGGCTGCACGTCTTCCGCAAATGTTCCGTCGGAGCCGATCACGAGGATGCGGCGAAGTTCGTCGGCATAGCCGGCGCGGACTTCCTTGATGCGCGAATCATAGGCGCGCGCGGCCTTGTCGGCGCGGAAGACCAGCTCCACTTTCTTCGCGAGCTCAGCATCTGCCGCCGCATCGGTCACCGGATAGAGACTCGGGCGCGCCTTGTCTTTCAGGCTTACCACGGGAGTCTTCGCCGGACCGCTGGCAATTAAAGCCGCCGTGCGGGCCGCGTGCAGAATCTTCTCCGGCGCAAGATCGTCCGTGTAGGCGTAGCCGGTGCGCTCGCCGGCGACTACGCGCACACCGCATCCGGCGCTGATTCCCTGCGAGGCTGACTTCACCATCGACTCGTCGACCGAAAGCGCCGTCGAGGTCAGATACTCGAAGTAAAGATCCGCATAATCGCCGCCCGCCGCAAGCGCCGCGCCAAGATACTTCTCAAGGTCGCGCTCGCTGATTCCGTACTTCTCAAAGAAAAATCGCTTGTCCATAGGTTTACTCACAGCTGATTGGATGCCCCACCCGTGAATTAGTGGCAGAGCCTGCAAAACCAGAGGTTTGATTATAGAAGCCGGACTGGAAACGCGGGGACAAACCGTATGGCGCGGCGAATCCGCAGCCGTGGCCCAGGGCTAAGCCGTCAGGAAGCGAAGCAAAGAAGCCCGCCGCAGACCGCGGCTATACGCTGACCGTCTCTGGCAGCGCCGCTGCTTCGCCGACTGTAATCAGCTCCCACGAGGAGTGATCGCGCATCAGGCGGCTCACCAGCGCGGTGTGCATCGCGTGTCCGGCGCGGTCGGCGACCACGCGGCCCAGCACCTGATGACCGATCAACGAGAGATCGCCGATCAGGTCCAGCACCTTATGCCGCACAAATTCATTGGGGAAGCGCAACGGCCCATTCTTGATGCCATCGGCGGTAAGCACGATTGCGTTCTCCTCGCTGGCGCCGCGGATCAGGCCCATGTTGCGGAGGGCCTCCACCTCGTGCAGGAAGCCGAAGGTGCGCGCCGGAGCGATGTCACGCGCGTAGTCGCCGCGCGATAGATCGACACAAATCGATTCTTCGCCAATGAGGGGATGCGGGAAGTTGATGGTGTAGCAGACAGAAAAACTCTCCGCCGGATACAAGCCCACAAATTTTTCGCCCTCGCGCACTTCGACCGGCTTCAGCACGCGCAAATACTGGCGCAGCCGCTTCTGGCGCCGCAGTCCGACACGCTGAATCATCTCCACGATCGGCAGCGCGCTGCCGTCGAGTATCGGCAGTTCGAGGTTGTCCAGCTCCACGAAGGCGTTGTCCACGCCCATGCCGACAAAGGCTGAGAGAGCGTGTTCGGTGGTGGAGATCAGCACGCCTTTTTTCATCAGGCTGGTGGCGTAGCTAACCTTGGCGACATTTCGCCCGGTGGCTTCCACCTGGAAGTCGTCAAGATCCGTTCTGCGGAAGACGATGCCCGTGCCCGGAGAGGCGGGCACGATTCGCATATGGACCGAGACGCCGCTGTGCAGGCCCACGCCTGAACACTCCACCGCCGCCCGGACTGTCTGCTCAAAACTCAATGTTGGCCCTGTAACCCGCTTCCTCGTTTCAGGTTACAGCCATTCACGAATGAGAAGTTGTGGAATTTTTGCCACACTCCGTGTCTTCTGAATGACACCCGGATGACAGCATCTCTGATTCGACCGGAGCTTTCAGCTCACAATCAGATATGTTTCGGAACGCAGGATACCTGGCTTGCCTGCGGATTACTTTTTCTTTTCCTTCGGGTTGTAGGTTTCCGGCTTGTAGGTTTCCTTCGCTTCAAAGAAATCGGGATCGAGAGCTTTGTTGTATTCGGCGTGAGTGAGAAAGCTCTGGCCGATGATCTCACCATCGCGCTTGATGGTGATGGTGAAGGGCGTGGCGATTCCCTGCACCATGCGGTAATTGCCGTAGATGGTCTCGTCCTCAACCTTGTACTTGTCGGAGTCCCGCCAGGTGTAGCGCTTGTTGATAGGGAGATGGCTGTTGATGTCGATGCCGATGCTGACTTCCTGATTGTTCTTGTTCAGGAGGCTGACGACATCGACGAGTTGCTGGTCGGCCACGGTCTGCCCGATGTAGAGCAGCACGGTCTGCGGATCATTGAGCCATTGGCGCAATACTACTTCGAGCGAGTGATCGCGGCGGCGCAGGATTTCCTGCATGATCTTGTCTTCCTCGCTCGCCGTGCCCTTGAAAGTTTTCTCGTAACCTTTGTCGCCGTTGTAGATGTACACCACGTCGCGCTGTTTGGTGAGTTCGCGGCGTTCCTTGTCAGGGTACTCGTAGAAGCGCCAGAAGAGCGTGCCGGCGGAAGTGGACTTGCCGTGGAAGAAAGTGTAGCTGCGTCCCTGCTGTTCGTAGTTCCGGTAGGTGAGCCAGGCCTGGCCGCCGAGCGCCGTGATCATCTGGTCGATCAGCTTCCGCGCCTTCTGCGAGGTGGCATCCGCGGCAGCGTTGGGCGCGGGCGCGGCGCCCTGGGCAAGCGCGCGGGCAGCGGGCAGCGACATCAGCGAGGCCAGCAGCAATATGGAGAGCACGCTCTTCATCGTTCGTTCTTCCCTGTTGCACACATTGCCATGGCGGAGCGCTAGCCGACCAGCACCGCGCCGCCGTTGACGTTAAAAACCTCACCGGTGATAAAGCCCGCCAGCGGCGTGCAGAGAAAAACGATGGGGCCGGCGATCTCTTCCGGGCGGCCGATGCGGCCGAGCGGAATCAGGCTGGTGATCTTCTGCTGCATCTCCGGCGCGGCCATGACGGGCGCGGACATATCGGTGGCGACCCATCCGGGAGCAACGCAATTTACATAGATGCGGTCGCGCGCGAGTTCGGTGGAGAGTCCCTTGACCATGCTGATGATTGCGCCCTTGGTGGCGGCGTAGTCGCAGTGGAAGGCTTCGCCGCGCTGCGCAGCGGTGGAGCTGACCATGACGATGTGTCCTCCGCGGCGCGCGTGCTTCATGACGCGGACGGCGGTTTTGACCAGTAAAAATGCACTGTCGAGATTGATGGCCATGGTGGAGCGCCACTGCTCGTCACTCAATTCGTCGACAGGCCGGTCCTGCGAGGGCCAGACGCCGTGGTTGACCACGAGGATGTCGAGATGGCCGAAGCGCGAGACGGCTTCCTCCACCAGCATCTCTTCGGCGCCCTCGCCGATGAGGTCGCTCTGGACGGCGGCGCAGCGGTCCGAGCCGCAGGAAATCACCACTCTCTGCGCGGCTTCCGAGGCGTTCTGATAATTGAAGAGCACGCTGGCGCCCGCCTGGGTAAGGAGGCGGACGCAGGCCGCGCCGATGCCGCGCGAGCCTCCGGTGACGAGCGCGACTTTGCCGGTGAGATCCAATTCAAGACTCATGATCTTTCTCCGAAGTGCATTGCCGGACGGGTTGCCGGGCATTTTCACAACGATTCATCTTAGACCGGGGAGCGGCGGATGGGCAGCAAGGATTGGCGAGATGGATAATCGTTGGCGGAGCGGAGGTTGCAAAAGAGTCAATCGTTGAGCAGGGCGCCGAACGATTGCGCTCCGGGTTACGCTCCAGGCGGGGAAGCCTTGACCACTCAGTCAATCCTGACGTTCTCAAAATCGGGCGAGCGGTGGGCGAGGCGCAGATGAAACGAGCGCGCTTCACTGATGAGTTTTTCGAAGATTCGCCGCGATACTTCGTTTTTCTCGAAGGTTCGTTCGGGATGCCACTGGACGCCGAGAACCCAGTGTCCTTCGGCGGTGCCCTCGACGGCTTCAATGATTCCATCCTGGGGCGAAACGGCGGCGACGCGGAGGGCATCGCCGGGAGTGGAGACGGATTGGTGATGGCTGGAGTTGACGGTGATGCGCTGGTTCTGGGCGAGCGCGGCAAGGCCGGAGTTGGGTTCCACTTCGGCGGCGTGCTGGATGACCTCGGTGCGCGGGACTCCGTCGGGGCGCGAGTGCTGCACCGCGGACTCGATGTGCTGGACGAGCGCTCCGCCGCGCCAGACGTTGAGCGACTGCGTGCCGTAGCAGATGGTGAGGATGGGCTTGCGCATGTTGTGCGCGTCCTGAAGGAGAAGCTCGTCAACGTTGTCGCGCGCGGGGTCGGGGGCGGCGGTGTGAGGATCGGATGGCTGGCCGTACTTCTGCGGATCGACGTCAGCGGGGGAGCCGGGGAGGAGAATTCCGTCACAGGACTTGGCAAGCTGCGCGGCTTCAATGTTGGAGAGGTCGAGAGCGACGACGATAGGCTCGCCTCCGGCACCGACGATGGAGTTTATGTAGTCGGGCAGAGCGCGCGTGGAGTACTCGGGATCAGAGTTGGGAACGGGGATGGCAATGCGCGGCTTCATGGGGTAGATGGTAACGCGGAAAAGGCGCGCAGGACAAAGCAGCAGCGCGGCGATTCGGTTTCGTAATCACCTTGCGGGATCGAAGGCGAGGTAGTTCGCTGAGAGGAGCAACTACAAGTGCAAGGTCAACTGCCCCACGCAACGAAAAGCGCGTTGCAGGCACCCTCGACAGTGGCACCCGCCTGCATCTGATCCTGATTGATTGCAGGTCGGTGGTGCGAGTGAAAGAGGGGAACGATTTCAGTACCCTGCTGGCGGCAACACGTTGGTGCGCCAGTCAACCACGCTTCCGATGAGGCCGCAATGCCAGTCGCCGAAGGTGTCCTTGTAGCAGTAGCCGGTGGCGGCTGGCTGATCGATCACCCAGCAGTTGTGGGTGCGGGCAAAGTCGTTCTGCGCACCGAGGGTACTTAATGCGAAGCATCTGTAACTGGTGAAGCTGCCGCGAATATCCCAAACCGGCTCACGGGGATCGATTCTGGCGGCGGTAATTTCCTTAATGAGCTGGTTTGGCGGGTGTGAGACCGAGGCCACCTGGACCTTGACGTTGGTAACAAGGGAGAGCGGGCGCTTTCCATCGCCTTGTTCCAGCTCGCAGATGACGTACTGCCGGGCCTGCTCGGCAGAGGGAGCGCCGTGGGCTGGAGCGCTTCTGGAGGCGCAGGTTCTGGGATCGCGCGTGCCATATTTGGCACCCAGGGTGTTGCCCTTGGGCTGGCGGGCCAGGGCGGCGGCGGTTTCGGCGGACACGCTCTTGTCCTGAGAGGTGGCGGCGCGGGCGCGAATGTCGGCGACGGCGACAAAGGACTCCTGCGGGCCACTTTCCGCGTTGATGGTGCAGGTGACGGTGTATCCGCGCAAGCCGGCTGCACCCGGTACAAGCCAGTTCATCTCAGGCTTGAAGACCTTGCAGGGAAGCCACTGGTCAAAGAGGTGGGCTTCGACCAGGTCTCCGGCTTTGAAGGTCTGGGACTGGAGCGAGGAGACTGCCCCGATCAACAACACGAAGGTCAGTAAGGCTGCATTTCGAATGCTTCCAGTCATGAAAGTCCCTTTCGGATGATCGAACCTAGAATCCTTAGATGCTGAATTGCCGGGTTCGAAGAGACGAAGGCTGGAATGTCGCTTGTAGCTTGCGGCGGGCGGCGGGTTGCGGGTGGATGACGGGCAAAGGGGGGAAGGCCGCGACCAGCACTAAGCCGGGAGATGTGCGACTTTGATCAGATCGACGTTCGGCACCCGCACGGCAGGTTGATGAGCAGCAGCACCAAAGCCGACGGCAAGGAGGAGATGGATGAGGGCGGAACCGGCCTGGATACTGAATCCCATGAGCCACAAAAGCAGAAGCACGATAAACGCTGTCCAGAGCACGTCAGCCTCCTCGGTCGCGATTCACTTCATACCTTCACATTTTGAAAAGGCGGCGGTCTGTTCTATCCAGCTCAACCTGAAAATTCATTGAGAGCAGGTTCTGGCGATGGCGGATGCCGGTCTGGGGCGGGGCGGCGGCGAGACGAGGATGGAATGGAATAGCATAGCCGCAGCGGTGGCGAGAGAGGAGAACGATGGCGGAGCAGATCTGGGATAGTTTTGCGCGGCTGAATGCGGGAGAGCGGTTCAAGAAGCAGTCGGCGGAGATGGGTTCGGCGGTGACCGAGGCGATTGTGGAAGAGGCGAGAGTGGGGGAAAAACCGACTTCTGCTGGCGCTGGCGGGTACGCGGCAACGGACACCGCTCCGGCTGCGGGCGCTGGCGGGTACGCGGCAACGGACGCCGCTCCGGCTGCTGGCGCTGGGCTGCGGGTTCTGGATGTGGCGTGCGGGGCGGGTGAGCCGTCGATTTCGATTGCGGCGCTGCTAAAGGGGACGGGCCAGGTGGTTGGAGTGGACATGGCGGCTGAGCCCTTGAAGGTGGCGAGGGAGCGGGCACAGAAGCGCGGGCTGGAGAACGTGGAGTACATGCAGGCGGACGTCCACGCGCTGCCTTTTGCCGACGCGAGTTTTGACAGAGTGACGAGCCGGCTGGGAGTGATGTTCTTTGGCGATCTGCCGCGGGCGCTGGGGGAGATGCGGCGAGTACTGAAGCCGGGCGGAAGGGTGGCTCTGCTGGCGTGGGGAGCGATGGAGCAGGCGTACTTCGAGATGACAGTGGGGACGGTGCGGCGGATGCGGCCGGGGCTGGAGGTTCCGGCGACGGCGCGGCAGATGTTCAAGTTTGGGGTGCCTGGAACGCTGGCCGGTGCTCTGCGGGAGGCGGGATTTGCCGAGGCGGAGGACCGGGTGCGGAGTTTGCGGTGGGACTGGCACGGGTCCGCGGAGGAGATGTGGGATTACTTCCGGGGGGTGACGGTGCCGTTCCGCGAACTGCTGGCGCAAGTCGAGGGCGATGCCGAGGTGGACGCGGCGGTGCTGGCCGCGCTGCGGGAGAGATTCGATGGTGAGTATGTGAGGATTGAGGCGCAGATGGTGGTGGCGACGGGGTGGAAGAGATAGGTTACAAGGTTTCAAAGTTTCAGAGTTTCAAGGTTAAAGGCAAGAACAAGAGCAAGAGCAAGGGAAGGAGCAAGGGCAAGAACAAAGGCAAGGGCAAGGCAAGGGCAAGGCAAGGGCAAGGCAAGGGCAAGGCAAGGGCAAGGCAAGGGCAAGGCAAGGGCAGACCCCTTAGGGTTGAGGGGAGTTGCTTCCCAGGTTATCGCCGCAAAGAACACGGCGCGCAGTTGGGGCACCCGGCCGCGACTGAGATTTGGGCTGTGCTGGGATTCCTCGCAAAGCTTGACACTTCAAGAACAAAAACCACAAAGCAAGATCAAAACCAAGGTCAAAGGACCCACTTCTGCCAAGAGAAGGCAGAAATGGGGCACCAAAAACACTGCCAAGGCAGGCGGAGCGGCGGCAGGCGCGAAGAGCGAGTGCGGCTAGATTGTTGTGTTTTCAGGTTGAGGCAATGGGGCGGGCGTGGGGAGATGGGCGTGGGCGTAGAAGAGGTCGCTCATGGCCTGGTGGACACGGGCGGAGAGCGCTTCCATGTCACGGGAGACGAGTCCGGCGGTGGGGATGGGGTCGCCGATGATGAGTTGGAAACGGGTGGGGTGGATGGTGAAGGTGTTCATGGGGAGAGCCTCGTAGGCTCCGACGATGGCCATGGGGACGATGGGGCACTGGGCCTTGATGGCGACGTAGAAGGTTCCGCCAAGGAAGGGCTGGAGGTGTCCGTCGGTGCTGCGTCCGCCCTCGGGAAAGACGACGAGCGGCATTCCGCTCTTGACGGTTTGCGAGGCGGCGGAGAGAGAACGCAGGGAGGCGCGGGCGTCGGTGCGGTCGATGGGGATTTGTCCTGAGCGTTTGAGGTGGCTGCCGAGGATGGGCAGGCGGAAGAGCTCAAGCTTGGCGAGGATGCGGAACTGGAAGGGCAGGCCGACGTAGAGCACCGGGATATCCAGGGCCGAGGAGTGATTGGCGGCGTAGATGGCGGGCTGCGAAAGATCGAGGCGGTCGGCGCCGGAGATGGTGAAGGGCGATCCGGTGGTGAGCAGGATGAGGCGCGACCAGAGACGGGCAAGGCTGTGCTGGATGCGTCCTGAGCGGTCAAAGAAGGAACTAAAGAGAGAGGCCGTGCCGAGAACGAGAGTGTAGAGCCAGATGAGAGGATCGCGCAGCAGGTAGGAGGCAAGACGGGTGGAGAGCCTGGCTGGAGGACGCGAACTCATGGAAACAGGATAAACGGCTGGGGGAGGAGATTGGAAGGTGGAATGTTGGGCAGGTTGCGAAGGTTGCACAGGTTACGCAGGTTGCACAGGTTAGGAACAAAGGCAGGGGCAAGAGCAACAGCAAGAGCAACAGCAACAGACCCACTTCTGCCAAAGGATGGCAGAAATGGGGCACCAAGGCCGCTCCGGCCGCGGGCGCTTGGCAGAAATGGGGCAACGCGGAATCGAAATCAAAAGCAAAAGCAAAGGCAAAGGCAAAGGCAAAGGCAAAGGCAAAAGCAAAGGCAAAGGCAAAGGCAAAGGCAAAAGCAAGAGCAAGAGCAAGAGCAAAAGCAAAGGCGAAGGCAACAGCAAGGGCAACGACCCCACCCTAGCCAACAACGGGCCAGGATGGGGCACCCTGCGAGTTCAGATATCCGACACAGGCTTGATCATCTACTGGCATCCGGTACAGGCATCTGGCTGGCGCAGCATGAGGAAATCTTTTTGGCGGTCGGAGCCGACGAGATAATCCTGCGTGCCTGCGATTTCGAATCCCCACTTTTTGTAGAAGGCGATGGCGCGGGGATTTTCTGAAAACACGCTGAGCCAGATGGGACGCGGCCCTTCGGCATTGAGGATGGAGAGAGCGCAGTGGATGAGGGCGCTGGAGAGTCCTGTGCCGTGATGGGCGGGGTCGAGGTAGAGCTTGCGAATTTCGGCGGGAGCAGGCACGGCCAGCGCGGGGTGCGGACTGCGGCGGGCGATGACGATGTAGGCAGCGATGCGCTGCGAGCTTTCCGCAAGCAGGACAATGATGTTGGGATCGTCGATGAGGGCGGCGAAGCGCGCGGGGCTGAGCTGCGAGCCGATGTGGGCGGCGAGGTCGGCAGGGTCCGTTGCGGGGCAGCCAAGAGGAAAGACGGCGGCGGCAAAGGCCGAGAGGGCTGGAGCATCCGAAGAGGTGGCGCGGCGAATGGCGGGAGATGGCATGGGGTTCCAGAGATTAGGAGTGAACCAAGGTTAAGGCAAGGGCAACTGCAAGAACAAGAACAACAGCCCCACTTCTGCCAAAGGAGGGCAGAAATGGGGCACCAAGGCCGCTCCGGCCGCGGGCGCTTGGCAGAAATGGGGCACCAGGATCAAAGGCAAGAGCAAGGTCAACGACCCCACCCTAGCCAACGACGGGCCAGGATGGGGCACCCTGAAGGTCTGTTACCCACATTCGCCAAAGGACGGCGGATGTGGGCCACCGCATGTGCCGCGGGGTTAGCCGGCGATACGTTTGAAATCTTTCTTGAAGGCGGGGTCGTTGGAGTTCTGAGCGGCGGCGGCGCGGAGTTCGTTGGCAGCGTCAGAGAGGCGTCCCTGCTTTTCGAGGACGAGGCCGAGCTTCCAGTGGGCGGAGCCATGGTTGGGTGCTCCGGCCTCGGGCTGGCGGGTGAGGTACTGGCGCAGGTAGCGCTCGGCGCGGGGGAGATCGGAGTTGGAGTCGAGGATAGCGACGGCGGCGGAGTAGAGCGGCGCGAGGTTATCCGGGATGTGGCCCTGGGCGTCGAGCAGGGCGGCGTCAAGTTCGCTCCAGTGCTTTTGATGGACGAGGGCGACGGCGAGATAGTTGTAGCATCCGGCGCGGTAGGGATCGGCGGCGATGCCGAGGCGGGCGATGCGTTCGGCCTCAGCCCAGCGCTGGTATCCTTCGCTGTCAAGGATGGAGGCGAGGTCGACGACGGCGCGGTAGAGGCGGGGATTGAGCTGGACGGCGCGGCGGAGATGATTTTCGATTTCAGGCAGAGGGCGCTTCTGCATTTGCAGGAGAGCGGCCTCGGCGAGCGATCCCTCGGCGACGTTGATGGCGTAAATCTGCTGGAGGGTTTCGCGGGCCTTGGCTTTGGATCCGCCGACGATGATGGGGGACTGTTCGTAGAGTCCCATGGATTCCTTGAGGCAGCGGATGTTGCGGGGATCGAGCTGGAGGGCGGCATCGAGCTCGTGGCGCATCTGGCGGGCGAGGGGGATTCCGCCGCCGAGAATGCCGAGCTGGAGAGCGCGGTCGCCGAGAGTGTCAGCGAGCTGGCAATGAGCTTCGGCGCTGTTGGGCGCGGCTTCCGCGGCGCGGCGTCCGAACTCCACGGCTTTCTCGAAGTCGCCAAAGGCGTCGTATATGGCTGACATCCAGGAGAGAGCTTCAGCGTCATTCGGGTTGTGACTGAGGCGCGCCTGGGCGATCCCGGAGAGCTGGCGGTAGTGTCCCTGCTCGAGGAGGGCTTTGCCGTCGGCGGAAAAGGCGAGGGTCGAGGCCAGCAGGACGAAGAGGAGCGCGGCGCGGAAGCGGAGAGAGAGCATAGGACGCGACATAGGGCGTGAAATGAGACGTGACATCAGGTGAAAGATCATTCGATGCATGGTTTGAGCAACGGGACGAGAGATTGGACGCAAAAGATAACCTCAAAAGGGGTGTCTCGGCTTGGGAAACACTCGACGCGGGCGGCGATGAGGGTGCGCCGGACAGGAGCACCGTTTACAATCGCAGATGCATCGGAACGGTGGCGGCGGAGGTTATCCGCGGCAGGTTCCGAAAGGCCGCTCCGGGAGGCCCGGGAGACTTCTATATGAATAGGAGGTTAACAGAAAACGATGGCCGACGTTCGTAAGGGTTTGGTCATAGTGAATACCGGGCCGGGAAAAGGCAAGACGACGGCAGCCATGGGAACAGCCCTCCGGGCGGTTGGCAACGGGCTTAAAGTGTTAATGCTGCAATTCTTGAAGGGCTCGTGGCACTACGGCGAGCTGGACGCGGTAAAAGCCTTTGGCGATAACTTTGTGATGAAGCAGATGGGCCGCGGCTTTGTGAAGGTAGGCGGGGCGGAGACCGATCCGGAAGACATCAAGATGGTGGAAGATTGCTGGAAGGAAGCCGAAGAGGCGATCCTTGGCGGACAATGGGACCTGGTGATTCTGGACGAGATCAACTACGCGATTGGCTACAAGATGCTGGATCCGGAGAAAGTTGCCGAGGTGCTGCGGCGGAAGCCGGAGATGGTTCACGTGATCTTGACGGGGCGGAACGCGCATCCCACAATCGTTGAGCTGGCGGACACGGTGACCGAGATGCGCGAGGTGAAACACGCGTATCAGAAGGGGATCCAGGCGCAGCGGGGGATTGAGTATTAGGTTTCAAGGTTTCGCAGGTTTCAAAGTTTCAAGGTTAAAGGCAAGAGCAAAGGCAGGGGCTGAAGCAAGAGCAAGAGCAAGAGCAAGAGCAAAGGCTGTTGAGTGGAGAGTGTTGCATCCCACCTTAGCCGCGCAAAAAGAGCGCGTCGAAGGTGGGGCACCCGGCATTTGGTTGGCGAGTGATTGTGTTACTGATCCTCGGAAATGCTCCAGATTGGATAAGTATGTTTCGCATGTAGACGGGTTTCACTTTGAAACCTTGAAACCTGTGAAACTTTGAAACCTGAAAGAGAATGCATGAGCTGGTTTAAGCGGGAAGAGCAGCAACTGGATACGAGCGGCGAGAAGAAGATGAAGTCTGAAGGGCTCTGGGTGAAGTGCGACCAGTGCCGGCAGATCATCTGGAAGAAAGATCTGGAAGCGAACTTCCACGTTTGCCCGAAGTGCGAAAAGCACTTCCGCATCGATACGCGGACGCGGCTGGGATATCTCTTCGACGAGGGCGTGTACACGGAAGAAGACGGCAACCTGGTGACAACCGATCCGCTGGAGTTCACGGATCTGAAGCCCTACAAGGGGCGGGTGAAGACGGCGCAGAAATTGACCGGTCGCAAGGACGCGATTGTGAACGCGCGCGGCAAAATCAACGGGCGCGAGGTCATCGTTTCAGCGATGGAGTACGGATTTATCGGCGGCAGCATGGGCGCCGTGGTGGGCGAGACGATTACGCGGGCCGTGGAGAAGGCGCTCGCAGGGCGGGTTCCGCTGGTGGTGATTTCCGCGACGGGCGGAGCGCGGATGATGGAGGGCACGATCTCGCTGATGACGATGGCGAAGGTCAGTTCGGCGCTGGCGCGGCTGGACGACGCGAAGATTCCGTATATCTCTGTGCTGACCGATCCGACGACGGGCGGGGTGACGGCGAGCTTTGCGATGCTGGGGGATTTGAATATCGCCGAGCCGGGAGCGCTGATCGGATTCGCGGGGCCAAGAGTGATCGAGCAGACGATTCGGCAGAAGCTGCCGGAAGGCTTCCAGAGGAGTGAATTCCTGGTGGAGAAGGGCTTTCTGGATGCCGTGGTGCACAGGCGGGATATGAAGGGGTATATTGCGCGGGCGCTGGGGTGGATGGGGGGGTAGGGAAACAGGTTTAAAAGTTTCGCAGGTTTCAAAGTTTCAAGGTTAAGAGCAACGGCAGGATCAAGGGCAAGGGCAGGATCAAGGGCAACGGCGGAATCCTTAGAGGTGGAGGGGGTTGCTTCCCACCTTATCGCCGCAAAGGAAGAAGCGCGGCGCGAAGGTGGGGCACCCGGCCCATCAGGTGAACCGAATCGGGTACAACGTCTTGATCATCTACAGGCACCCGGCCTCCCGGCGTTGCGTCCCACCATAGCTTCGATAAGAACAAACGATTGGGCGGGGTTGGGAAGTCTCGATAGAATGAGAGACAGCAAGACGGTACGTGATGGACATTGGCAGGGCCGCCGCGTTGGCGGCCTTTCTGTCTGTGGAAAGGTTTGTGAGTTTTGAGTAGTTGGGCAATGAGCACGGCATCTATCTCTATGATGAAACTGCGTGCGGCACAGAGAACCTCGTATCGCGTGTTGCTGCTGATGCGGCGGCGGATGAGCGGGCTGCGCTATGCGACGCGCATCCTGATCAGCGGCGTGATTGTATGGCTGATCCTGGCGGTGGTGTTCAAGGCCGACCCGCTGTGGGGGCTGATTTCGAGCGTAGTGGTGACGGAAGTGAAGGCAGCCTCGGCGTGGAACGCCTTTGTTTCACGGCTGATGAATACGGTGATCGGCAGCGTGGTGGCGCTGGGATTCCTGCGTTTCCTGGGAGCTTCGGAGTGGAGCGTGCTGGGGGCGATGGCGGTGGCGACGATTGTCTCCTCGGACCTGGTGAAGGTTCCGATCAGTTGGAGGATTGCGCCGATTACGGCGGCGATTGTAATGCTTCCGGCGTATGCATCGCACTCGGCGCACGCGGGATTGACGGCGGCGTTGCAGCGGACGGGCGAGGTCATCATCGGGTCGGCGGTGGCGGTGGGCGTCTCCTATGCGACAGCGGGATTGTTCCGCTGGCGGCGGGCGGGAACGGCGCCCGCGGACGGGCAGAGTAAGCCATTGAAATACAGTGGTTTAGAGTAGCTTCCGGCGGCGCGGCGAAGGGCCTGCGCGTGCTATAATGTCCTGTGCTTCTGAGTGGATAATTTCCCACAATGCAAAGGGTTGGCGGCGGGCGGTGACTGCGCTCCTGCACAACCTTGTTCTGTGCGAGAAGTGAATTGGAATTGCTGCTGAAGTGGGAGACGTTGCTGCCCACCTTTTCCGCGCGAGAACGGTGCGCAGAAGGCGGGGCGCCCGTGAGTTTTCAACTCCATTGAGTGAGAGCGGGAGCAAGGGCAAAGTCAAAAGCCTCACTCAACGAAAAGAGCGTTGAGTGGGCCACCCGAAGATTTTTGGGCCACCCAAACTTTAGCCGGAAGGTACTTAGGACTACATGGCCGACGAGACGAACAATCCGAAGCTACCGCTGGAAGGCGGCGGCGGACCACCCCAGAACGTACAGCCGATCAACATTGAAGAAGAGATGCGGCGCTCGTATCTCGACTACTCGATGTCGGTCATCATCGGGCGCGCGCTGCCGGATATCCGCGACGGATTGAAGCCGGTACACCGGCGCATTCTGTACGCGATGCACGACATGGGGCTGCTGCACAGCCGCAAGACGGTGAAGTGCGCAAAGATCGTGGGCGAAGTGCTGGGCAAGTATCACCCGCACGGCGACTCGTCGGTGTATGACGCGACGGTCCGCATGGCGCAGGACTTCTCACTGCGCTACCCGCTGGTGGATGGACAGGGGAACTTCGGCTCGGTGGACGGCGATCCTCCGGCGGCGTACCGATACACGGAAGCGCGGCTGACGTCGATTGCGGCGGAGCTGCTGGCCGATATCGACAAGGACACGGTTGACTTCGTTGCGAACTTCGACGATTCGACGGTGGAGCCTTCGGTGCTGCCGTCGAAGATTCCGACGCTGCTGATCAACGGCTCAAACGGTATTGCCGTGGGCATGGCGACGAACATTCCTCCGCACAACCTGAGCGAGATTATTACCGCGACGATTCTGCTGGTGGAGAAGCCGAAGACGACGCTGGAAGAGCTTCTGGGAATTCCGGGCGTGAGCGATCCGATTGTGCAGGGGCCGGACTTCCCGACCGCGGGGTTCATCCACGGGCGCAAGGGGCTGCACGAGGCGTACAGGACCGGACGCGGACGCTTCCTGATGCGGGCCAAGGTTGCCGTGGAACACATGACGAAGGAGAAGGACGCAATCATCGTCACGGAGATTCCATACCAGGTGAACAAGGCGCGTTTGATTGAGCGCATCGCCGACCTGGTAAATGAAAAGACGATTGAAGAGATCAGCGACATCCGCGACGAGAGCGACCGCGACGGCATGCGCATTGTGATTGAACTGAAGCGGGGCTCGCAGCCGGAGATTGTGCTGAACCAGCTTTACAAGCACACGCAGATGCAAGAGAGCTTCAGCATGATCTTTTTGGCGGTGGTGAACAACCAGCCGCGGGAGATGGGACTGGTGCAGGCGATCCAGTACTTCATCGACCACCGGGTGGATGTGATTCGCCGGCGAACGGCGTTCCTGCTGCAGAAAGCAAAAGACCGGGCGCACATTCTGGAGGGCTACCAGAAGGCGCTGGACTACCTGGATCATGTGATTGCGATTATCCGTGGCAGCCAGAACCGGGCAGAAGCCCGCGAGAATCTGGTGGCGTACTTCGGCGGGAAGAAGATCACGATCAACCTGACGGGACGGATGCCGGAGAGCGATCCGGAAAATCCCTTCAGCACGAAACAGGCTGACGCGATTCTGGAACTGCAACTGCACAGGCTGACGCGGCTCTCGATCGACGAGATTGTGAACGAGTTGAACGAGCAGCGCGAGCGGATTGCCGAGTACGAATCGATTTTGAATTCCGAGAAGAAGCTGCGCTCGGTGATTGTGGAAGAGCTGAAGCAGATCCGCAAGGACTACGGCGATGTTCGGCGCACCATCATCCAGGACGAAGCGAAAGAGCTGCAACTGGAAGACCTGATCGCCGATGAGCAGGTGGCGGTGACGGTGAGCCATGCAGGCTACCTGAAGCGCACGAATGTCTCGATCTACCGGCAGCAGCGGCGCGGCGGCACGGGACGCAAGGGGATGAGCACCCGCGAAGAAGATTTCGTGGAGCACATGATTGCGGCGACGACGCACAACTACATCCTGATCTTTACGAACACGGGCAGGGTGTACTGGCTGAAGGTGTACGAGATTCCGGATGTGAGCGCGGCGGGCAAGGGCAAGCACGTTGGCAACCTGGTGAGCTTGCAGCCGGGCGAGACGGTGCGGGCGTTCCTGTGCGTGAAGGACCTGGAAGAAGAGGGCAAGTTCATCTTCTTTGCGACGCGCAAGGGGACGGTGAAGAAGACTCCGCTGAAGGACTTCTCGAACGTGATGTCACGCGGGATTATCGCCATCGGAATCGACAAGGACGACGAACTGGTTTCCGCGCAGGTGACGGACGGGCAGCAATACGTACTGCTGGCGACCCACCTGGGGATGGCCGTGCGCTTTGACGAAGAGGACGTGCGGTCGATGGGGCGTCCGGCGTATGGCGTGCGCGGCATGAAGCTGGCGGAGAAGGATTACATCGTCGGGATGGTCGTGACTCCGAAGAATGCGACGCCTGGCGCCGACCACAAGGCGCGCAAGAAGGCTCGCGAGGATGAGAGCGGCGAGTTGATGCCGAACCTGATCCTGACGATCTCAGAGAATGGCTACGGGAAGCGGACTCCGGTGGATGATTACCGGCTGACGGGACGCGGCGCCAAGGGTGTGATCAACCTGAAGACGACGGCGAAAAACGGCAAGGTGGTTGCCATTCTGCTGGTGAGCGAAGAGAGCCAGGCGATGCTGATCAGCCAGTTCGGCAAGATCATCCGCATGGGGACGGATACGATTCGCGAGGCAGGACGGGCGACGCAGGGAGTGAAGCTGCTCTCGCTGGAAGGCGACGACCGGGTGGCGGCAGCCGTGGTGCTGCCGAAGGATGAAGCCAACGGCAACGGCAACGGCGACGAGCCTACGCTGCTGGACTAGGAACAGAACGCCTGGAGTACACAAAAGGGGAAGCGCTGAGGCGCTTCCCCTTCTTACGTCTTGAGGGTAGTAAGGTTCCACTGGAGGCGGAGATTTGGTACTATCTCCGGCACTTTGTGGCGCTAGCCCAAGGAGGTGGACGAGGTATGCGGAGAATTGTGGCGGTGCTGTTGATGATGGTTGCGGTGGCGGCGGCCGAGGAACACAGGGCGGTGAAAGAATCTCCTGCGTGGGCGAGTTTGCAGACGCTGGTGGGGAACTGGGACGGAACGATGAAGGAGGGCGGCAAAGAGATGCCGACCCACGTGGAAATGCGGATGACGGGCGGCGGCTCAGCGCTGATGCACTGGATGGACCAGGGAGGCCCGTACGAGATGATCACGATGTTCCATCCGGACATGGATGAGCTGCTGGCAACACACTACTGCGCGGCTCATAACCAGCCGCGGATGAAGCTGGTGTCGGCCACGGCGACGAAGTTGGTCTTCGAGTTCAAGGATGGAACCAACATCGGTCCGCACGATGGGCACATGGTGGGACTGGCGATCGACCTGATCGACGCGAATCACCACGACGAGGAATGGAGCTACGAACAGGACGGAAAACGGAGCACGTCGGTCTTCCATTACGCGCGGACGGCGGGAAGTTAAGAAAGATCAACAGACCCACTTCTGCCAAAGGACGGCAGAAATGGGGCACCAAGGCAAATGCAAGAACAACAGACCCACATCTGCCAAAGGAAGGCAGATATGGGGCACCAAATCCTCAATCAAGCGGATTGGGCTGGCGAAAAAAATCGCCGGCCTGTTTTTTTGAGGAAGCCCATGGGAGTGAGTCGCTTACAATTATTTGGTGTTGACACTACATCAAGGACTCTTACTCTTCGGGATTGCAGTGGTGAGCGGGATGATGAATGCGGTGGCCGGGGGCGGCAGCTTCCTGAGCTTTCCGGCGCTGCTGCTGGTGGGCGTTCCGCCAATTCAGGCGAACGCGACGAACACGATTGCGCTGTGGCCCGGGATACTGGGCAGCATTGGCGCGTACCGCAATGAGCTGAAAGGGGAAGAGGCACGGAAGGTGCTGGTTCCTCTGCTCTCGACGGGCATTGTTGGCGGACTGCTGGGCGCGGTGACCCTGCTGGTGACTCCGCAACAGACGTTTCTGCGGCTGATTCCGTGGCTTCTGCTTTCGGCGACGCTGCTGTTTGCGTTCAGCCGGAAGATTACGGCGGCGTTGCGTCCGGCGGGCGGCGAGGCGGCGCTGACGACCAAAGGGGGCGCGGCGGCACAGCTTTTTGTCGGCTTCTACATTGGCTACTTCGGAGCGGGAGCGGGCATCCTGATGATGGCCCTGCTGGCGCTGCTGGGGATGACGCAGATCCACCGCATCAACGCCTACAAGACCGTGCAGGCGGCGGTGTGCAACGGGATTGCGATTTGCGCGTTTGTCTTCAAGGGCGTCATCTACTGGAGACATGCGGGCGTGATGGTGCTGGGCTCGCTGCTGGGCGGCTACTTTGGCGCCTGGTTTGCGCAGAGGATGAAGCAGGAACATGTGCGCTGGATCGTGATTGCCATCGGCGCGGGGATGTCAGCGTACTTCTTCTGGAAGACCGGATTCTAGAAACATGACGGCACTGTTCACCTGGGTGGGATACGCGGCGGGGACGCTGACGACGCTGGCGTTTCTGCCGCAGGTGGTGCATGTGTGGAAGACAAAGAGCGCCGGGGACCTGCACATTGGCACGCTGGTGAGCTTTACGCTTGGGGTTTTCCTGTGGCTGGTGTACGGGATTGCGGTGAAGCAGATGCCGGTGATCCTGGCCAACGCGGTGACGCTCGGGCTGCAATGCGCGATTCTCTTTTTGAAGCTGCGCTATGCGCGCGGGAAGACGAAGACGCAGCGCGGCTGAGAATTGCACAACGGGTGCGAATTCTGTACTAATGCTGGCAACGGACTTTCCGGGAAGCCGGAACGGGGAGATTCCCAGATGCCAGCCGAGACAGCGAACCACAAACCCGCGACCCTCCAGTATTGCGCCTTGGCCGTGCTCTTTCTGGCGACGGCGGCATACCAGGCAAAACACATCATGTTCATCACCCAGTATGTGCGGGGTGAGGTGGTGGCGGTGCGCGCGCCGGGCGACCTGGAGAACAACAAGCCGATCATTTCCGACGTGAAGCCGGAGGCGGAGAAGGCGGGACTGCGCAAGGGCGACACGCTGCTGGAGGTTGCGGGAAAGCCGTGCACGGCAGAGACGGAGATTTTGCGCGCCCTGGAGTATGCGCATCCCGGAGAGCCGCTCTCGCTGACGGTGAAGCATAAGGACGGAGCGCGGCAGAGCGTGGTGATTCCGCTGGTGGGGCGTACCTACACGGCGAGCGACCACTGGCTGTTCGCGTTGAGCATCCACATGGTGCTGCCACTGAGCTGCGTGGCGCTGGGCTTCTGGGTAGCGGCGCTGCGTCCGCGGGAGCGCCTGGCGTGGATTCTGCTGGCGCTGCTGCTGGGGTTCAGCCAGATCTTCGGCATCTCGCAGGAGAACGCCGACGGCACGCTGGCAAGCGACCTGGCGCTGAGTTACAAGGCAGTATTCAGCTCGACCTGGGTGCTGTGGCTGTTTGTGCTGGGGACATACTTCCCTGAACCTCTGGAGTTTGAACGGCGTCATCCGTGGGTAAAGTTCCTGATCATTGTTCCGCTGATCATGATGGCGGCGGTTGGGAGCATTGTTCTGCAAACCCAGCTGCAGGGGTATGCGGCGCTGGCGCGGCTGGATGCCCTGATCCCGCCAAAGATCCTCCATGCGGTGGGGCCGGTGAGCGGAATGATTCTGCTGGCGGCCATCATCGGCTTCTTTGTGCAGATTGTGGCGAAGTACTTTGTGGCCTCAACGCCGGACGCCAAACGGCGCCTGCGGCTGCTCTACGGCGGAATGTTTCTGGCGCTGGTGCCGACGATGGCGCTGGTGGTGGCAAGCTACGCGCTGAAGAAAGGGCTGGACGAGTTCCCGAAGTGGGTGGAGCTGCCGGCACTGCTGTTGACGCTGCTGTTTCCGGTGACACTGGCCTACATCATCGTGGCCTACCGGGCGATGGACATCCGGGTGGTGCTGCGGCAGGGACTGCGCTACACGCTGGCGCGCAAGGGAGTGGGGCTGGCACAGGGATTGCTGACCGGCGGACTGCTGGTGATGATGGCGCGCATGGCGCAATCCCACACGGCGACGGGAGATGAGGCGCTGGTGGTGGTTTCGCTGGGGCTGGCGGCAATCCTGCTGCTGGGGCGGGGAGCGAAGGGGCTGGCGAAGTGGATCGACCGGCGCTTCTTCCGCGACTCCTACAACGCCGAACAATTGTTGATGGAGCTGAGCGAGCAGGTGCGGACGATTGTGGAGATGCATCCGCTGCTGGAGACGGTAGCGCGGAAGATTTCAGAGTCGTTGCATGTGCCGCGGGTTGCGGTGCTGCTGCAAACAGGGCAGCCGTACCAGGTGGCGTATGCGCTGGGATTTGAGAGCGCGCCCGAGATGGAGTTTGGCGAAGTCGGCGGAACGGTGCGGCAACTGCAGGATGCGAAGCAGCCGACGCGAGTGTACCTGGAGGATCCGAAGAACTGGGTGAACCGCACGGAAGAGGTTGGAGCCGAGGAGCGGGGAAGGCTGGCGAAGCTGCAATCGGAGCTGCTGATTCCCTTGCTGGCGATGGGAAGGCTGCTGGGGTTCATCAGCCTGAGCCAGAAGCGCTCGGAGGAGCCGTACTCACGCACCGACCTGCAACTGCTGGGCTCGGTGGCGGCGCAGACGGGACTGGCGCTGGAGAACGCGCGGCTGACCTCGGCGGTGGCCGATGAGGCGGCGCAGCGCGAGGCGATGAAGCGCGAGGTGGAAATTGCGCGCGAGGTGCAGGAGAGACTGTTCCCGCAGAATCCGCCGGCGGTGGAGGGACTGGATTACTGCGGGCTGTGCCGTCCGGCGCGGGGCGTGGGCGGAGACTACTACGATTTCCTTCCGCTGCCGGGAGGAGAGCTTGGAGTAGCGGTGGGCGATGTGAGCGGCAAGGGAATCTCGGCGGCGCTGATGATGGCGAGCCTGCAGGCTTCTCTGCGCGGACAGACCATGCTGGGGCCGGAGAATATGTCCGCGCTGGTGGAGAGAGTGAACCGCCTGGTGTACGAGGTGTCTTCTCCGGAGCGCTATGCGACATTTTTCTTCGCAGAGTATGACGCCGGGAGCCGCGTGCTGACCTACGTGAACGCCGGACATAATCCTCCGATGGTGGTGAGCCGCGGCGGAGGAGAGTGGACGGTGAAGCGGCTGGAGGTAGGCGGGATGGTGGTGGGAATGATGCCGCAGGTCAGCTACGGGCAGGACTCCGTGCAGTTGAAGGCGGGCGACGTGGTGGTGGCGTTTACGGACGGGATCAGCGAGGCGATGAACGGCGCCGAGGAAGAGTGGGGCGAGGAGAATCTGCTGGCGACGCTGAAAGAGTGCGAAGGGAAGAGCGCGAAGGAGACGGTGGCGTGCATCATGGCGGCGGCGGACAGGTTTACCTCCGGGGCGAAGCAGTATGACGATATGACGGTGGTGGTGCTGAAGGTACTATGAACCCCCGCCGAGGTTGCCGATGTATCAGGCTCGCCACTGGAAGCAGAGGTGGTAGCCATCGGGGTCGACGAGTTCAAGCTGCTTCATGCCGTAAGGCCGGATGACGGGCTGCTTCACTTTGAGCCCCTTCGAGCAAAGATAACGATAGGCCCCATCGACGTCCGGACAGCCGAAATAGAGGCATACGTCCGCGTGCGCGGCGGTGTGGATCGGATCGGGAGCCTCCGGCCGCCGGTCTCTCTCATACTGCGTGTTGAGCATCAATTCCACGTCCTTCAACCGAAGCAGTGCCCAGTCGAAATGCTCCCCTGGCTGGGAAGTGGTGACGATCTCAAAGTCGAGCAGGTCGCGGTAGAATCGCACCGATGTCGGCATGTCAAACACTTGCAGGAGCGGGGCCATTCCCTGTATGTCGAGCGTCATCACGTCCTCCTGGTGTTTATGATGCGCCTAGGGGGAAATCAAGCCGGTTGACCTTGGGCTGAGGAAAACGCTAAAATCCTATGGTTTGCCTGTACTGCTTCGCCTCGTCAGAGGCACCTCGCATCAGGTTCGGCGTGGCTCCTGCATTTAGGGGCGGTGGAAGAGCCGGATCTGCCTTCGATCTTTCGATCTGCGAGGAAGTGCAAGCGCACAGAATCAAGTTGGGAAACTCCATTGGGGCCATTTTTGCGGCGCCTGGGATGGAGGGAAGATTTATGGAGGCATTGCTATGTACGCGGTGATCCGCGCTGGCGGTAAGCAGTATCGCGTCGCTCCCGGTGACGTCATTAAGATTGAAAAGACGTCCAACAGCGACCAGAACATTGATTTTGAAGTCCTGGCAGTCAGCGGCGAAGAAGGCAAGATCGCCAAGGCGGAGGACGCCAAGGTAGTTGGCGAGATCCTCGGCGAGGGCAGGGCCGACAAGATTCTGGTCTTTCACTTCAAGCGCAAGAAACAGTACAAGAAGCTGAACGGGCACAGACAGCCGTTCACGCAGGTACGGATTGCGGAAATCAGCACGGGCGGCGAGACCTTCAAGGCTCCCGAGGTTGCCGTAAAGGCGCCGAAGGCCGCGAAGAGCGCCGAAGCACCGGTTGCCAAGAAGAAGGCTCCGCCGACGAAGGCGGCCGCGAAGAAAGCGGCTGTCCGGAAAGCCAGCAAATAACATTCACGCGTAAATTTTCACGGTTCGCGGCTCAAGCGGCGAATGACTGAAGGAACAGGAATTTCGTTATGGCACACAAAAAAGGTCAAGGAACATCCCGCAACGGCCGCGACTCGAACGCACAGCGTCTTGGCGTGAAAGCCTTCGGCGGAGAGACCGTCACGGGCGGAACGATCATTGTCCGCCAGCGCGGCACCCGCCTGAAGCCCGGCCTGAACGTTGGACGCGGCAAGGACGACACGCTCTTTGCCAAGATGGACGGCAAAGTGAAGTTTATCGACCGCGGACAGATGGGCAAATTCGTCGCCATTGAACCGCTGGCAGTTGCAGCACCGGCGACCGAAGCGTAAAACGCATCACGAGTAGAAGACAGAAGCCTCGCCCGACGGCGAGGCTTTTGTGTGTCTGGACGCGCGCGCATTCGATGGGTGAGAAGAATTGCAAGCGCGCGCAAGAGGCATGAGTGTGATTCAAAATGTGCGGCTATTGATTTGCGAAATAGACGACGCCGAACCAGCGAGCATCTCAATGGAAAGACGTTGCGGTTGAGCAATCTTTAGACGAAACGTGGTGCGGTGAAGAGCGCAAACTGCGCCGGTTGACGCGCGAGGAATCGCGCCGAGTAGAAGCGAAGGAGAGCGCGAAGGTGAAATTTCTTCCGCCGGGAGAGCGAAGCGCGATGCCGGCGCGAGAATTATTTGCGAGCCCGCGATGCTCGCGCGCCGTTGAGTCCGGAGATGCGGGATGCGAAGGATACGAGCAGGAGCGACGGGAAAGAGCGGCTGGAGAAAATGATGATGGTTGCGGGAAGGCGCATGAATGCTGGATGAAAGCGATGCCGATGCGAAGCATGACGATACGCGGCGCGCAGCGAAATGGAGGAGAGGTGAGTTGCGGCCAAGGATGGCGAAGGAGAAAGAGAGCGGAAGTTTATTGATTCACATTTATCAATCTATCTACTTTCATCATTTCCCATCTATGTTTATTGCACCAGTTGTGGTGAAATAGCACAGTCAGTAAGGACGCGAGCATCGATGTTCGTTGATGAAGCAAAAATTCGAGTCGCATCCGGAGCCGGCGGAAACGGCTGCATGGCATTCCGCCGCGAAAAGTTTGTACCGCGCGGAGGACCGAGCGGAGGAGATGGCGGACGCGGCGGCGACGTCATCATGGAAGCGAGCGAGCGGCACAACACGCTGGTTCACTTCCGCTTCAACCCGGAGTACAAGGCGCAGCGCGGACGGCATGGCGAAGGCTCGAACCGGACGGGGCCCGAAGGCAAGAGCATCACGCTGAAGGTTCCTGTGGGCACGATTGTTTATAACGACGAGACCGGCGAGCTGGTACACGATTTTGCGCGGCCGAACGAAAGCATTGTGATTGCGAAGGGCGGCGGCGGCGGACGGGGCAACCAGTGTTTTGCAACTCCGACGCACCAGGCGCCACGCGAGCACGAGCCGGGAAGGCCGGGGCAGGAACTGCATCTGCGGCTGGAGCTGAAGCTGCTGGCCGACGTTGGACTGGTTGGATATCCGAACGCGGGCAAGTCCACACTGATCTCGCGGATTTCGGCGGCGAGGCCGAAGATTGCGGACTATCCGTTTACCACGCTGCAACCGAACCTTGGAGTTGTGGCGCTGGGCGAGATGCCGAATGTCGTGAGCTACGTGGTGGCCGACATTCCGGGATTGATTGAAGGCGCAAGCGATGGCGCGGGACTGGGCACTCAGTTTCTGCGTCATATTGAGCGCACACGCTGCCTGGTGCATCTGGTGGATTGTTCGGATGCGAGCGGGCGGCCCGATCCCGTGAAAGATTTCGATGTGATCCTGCGCGAGCTCAGGCGGTTTGGCGCGGGACTGGAACGCAAACCCATGATCGTGGTGGCCAGCAAGATGGACGTCGCGATTCCGGCAAAGGCGGAAAAGCTGCGCAAGCACGCGCGCAAGCTTGGTCTTGAGTTCTACGAGATTTCCGCGGTGACCGGAGCCGGTGTATCCGAGCTGGCATGGGCGATGGCGCGTTACGTCGAGGAAGTTCGCCGGCGGAGTGCCGGGGAAGAGGCCGTTGGCTTTGTGCCAGATGAGGCAGAGCCAGTGACCAAAGTAAAAAAACAAACAAAAGGGAGAATACCAATGGCTGCTACAAAGAAAGCTGCAACGAAGAAGGCCGCCGCGAAGAAGCCGGTTGCCAAGAAGGCCGTCAAGAAAGTCGCAAAGAAGGCCGTGAAGAAGGTTGCCAAGAAGGCCGTCAAGAAGGCTGCCGCAAAGAAGTAGTTGGACCCAGCATTCCGGCGCGGGCCCTCACGGTCCGCGCCGCAGTTTTGCCCACCGCATGAAAGACCCAATGAGAAACGTTGCGCTGTACGGCGGCTCGTTTGACCCGGTACACCTGGGGCACTTGGCCGTGGCGCGCGCGGCGGCGGAAAAGTTTGACCTGGAGCGGGTGGATTTTGTTCCCGCCGACGTGCAGCCGCTGAAGGCGCAGCAGCGGGTCACGAATTTTTATCACCGCTTTGCCATGCTGGCGCTGGCGCTTGAGGGCGATCGGCGATTTGCGCCATCGCTGCTGGAGGCTCCCGAGATTGCGCGAGCCCCAGGCGCGGCGGTGAGCTACACGGTTGACACAGTGGCGCGGATGCGAGCGCGGCTGGCGAGCGGGACGCGGCTGTATTTCCTGATCGGCATGGACGCCTTCCAGCAGATTGCAAGATGGCGCGCACCGGTCGCACTGCTGCGCTCGGCGGAGTTTGTGATCGCCAGCCGGCCGGGGTTTCCCCTGGAAGACGTGGCGCGCGCGCTGCCGCTGGAGTTGCGGCCGGACGAGGCCGGGGCGCGTCGGCTGCTGGAGACGGGATCGCTGGAGACAAAGGGCGCGAGAATTCATCTGCTGCCGGATGTGAATGAGGAAGTGAGCGCGACGGCGATTCGCGAGGCGGCGCGGCGCGGCGTTGGACTGGAAGAGCTGGTGCCGCGCGCGGTGGCCGAGTACATTGTGAAGCTGAAGATTTACGATGAGGACGAAGTGGCGGAGCGTAAGCGAGTGTAAGGCTTGCATCGACGGCCAAAGCCCAGCACAATAGTGCAGCAGAGAAGAGGAACAATGCCCACGCAAGATATAAGAAAACAAGTCGCACTCGCCCTTGAGGCGGTAAACAACAAGAAGGCCGAAGACGTTGCGCTGCTCCAGCTCCCAGGGGAGTCGAGCACCTTTACCGATTATTTCCTGATCTGCAGCGGCAGCAATGCGCGGCAGGTGCAGGCGATCGCCGACGAAGTGGACGAGCGGCTCTCGAAGGACATGGGCGTGGAACCGAACGCGCGCGAGGGCTACCAGACGGCGGAGTGGATTCTGCTGGATTATGTGGATTTCGTTGTGCATATTTTCAATGCGCAGCGGCGCGCGTATTACGACCTGGAAAGACTGTGGAAGTCCGCGCACAAGCTGACGGCCGAGGAGTTGCTGCATCCGAAGAAGGCGGCAGCGGCGGTTGAGGCTGCTCCAGAGCCGGCGGCTCCGCGGGTGAAGAAGCCCGCCAAGAAAGCTGCGGCGAAGAAGCGTACCAGCGTGCGGGCGGCGGCCAAGCAGAGCAGCCGCGGGGCAAAGGCTCCGGCGCGCAAAGTTGCGGCAAAGAAAACGACAGTGAAGAAAGCCGCCGTGAAAAAGGCAGCGGCGAAGAAGACCGCAAAGAAGAAAGTAGCGGCAAAAAAGAAGGCCAGCGCCAAGCGCAAGTAGAGCGATTGGACAGACGAGCGCGGGCCGCGAAGCCCGCGCTATTTTTGTTTTGAGGAAGTGGCGAGCGGAGCGACCGTGCCGGATATGGCAGGATGAAAGAGCGCGATGAGGATTCGCCTGATTTCCATTACAAAGCGGAAGGGTGCAAGCAAGGAATCGGCGGTGGATGGGCTGACCGCCGAGTACCTGAAGCGGGCGGGGCGCTACTGCGCCATCGAGGCGGGCGACTACGCCAGCGAAGAGGCTCTGCTGAAGAGCCTGGAGCGGCCGGGGCGCACGGCTCCGGTACTGGTTGCGCTGGACTCGCGCGGGAAGCAGTTGAGCAGCGAGGAACTGGCGGGCTTTGTTCGGCAACACCTGGAGCGCGGCAGCCAGGAGCTGATCTTCGCGATTGGTCCGGCGGACGGCTGGACGGCGGCGGCACTGGAGAAGGCGCAGCAGACACTGTCACTGGGCAGGATTACGCTGCCGCATGAACTGGCGCGGGTGGTGCTGGCCGAGCAGCTCTACCGCGCGTTTACCATCCTGAACAACCATCCCTACCACGGCGGACACTGAGCGCGACGCTCTGCCAGCTATTCCGATAAAACGCGTGCCGAAGGTTGGGGCGCACGCTGTATGCGAAGGCGATGCCGCGGCTATTGAATTGAGGCGTGGGGGTTGGTGCGCTCATGAAGGAGCTGGTCGAAGCTGACGTTGAAAAGAATTGCGCCGTCTTCGGGGACGCGGCGCGCCTCGAAATCCTGGGCGGAGTAAGAAGCCGCCTCCACTTCGGGTTCGATGACGATGCCGTCGCAGATGAGATCTACTACATAGCCGGCTTCGGCGTGGCGACGGACGGTGAAGCGGGTGCAGGGAAAGTGACGCATCGAGCCTTCGATAGGCTCATATTCATAGAGGTAAGAGCCGCAGAGATGGAGGATGCCTCCGGTTTCGAGCTCGAGAAAATAATGCGGGCCTTCGTCCTTAAACTCCTCGACGCGGAAGGCGCGATCGACGATGAAGCTGGCGGAAGCGAGAAGATTTTGCGCCTGGAGTTCGTCGGCGAAGTCGTTGACCATCGCCTGCCGGGGCAGGCGGGGATAGTTGAGAATGATGGCCAGGACGAGGACGAGAACGCTGAGGTAGGTGAGCACGACGACGGCGAGGACGCTGATTCCGGCATGACGGAAGGTGATGAGTGCCGCAACCGCACTGGCACCGAACGCCAAGTAAAGAATCAGCCGAACGAGTAACGATTTCATGCCGCCCTCCACTAAAGTGTAGCGCCTGGATGCCAGAAGAGAAAAGCCCCGGCAGCGGAAATCACCGGGCGGGCGGGAGCCGCAGCGCGAGGATAGCCTCTCCGGCGACGTAGATGGAACCTGCGATTACGATGGCCGCTTCGGGGCCGAGGCGGTTGGCCTGGGTGGTAGCAAGGTCCACGCCTTCAGGCACGGTGGGGGAGGAAGAATGCTCGACTCCCAGCGACTGCGCAAGGGAGGCGAGATCGGCGGCGGCGGCGGCGCGCGGGTTGTTTGCAATCCGGGTCAAAACCACATGGGACATCAGGGGCCAGAGAATCTTCGCAATCTGGTCGACGGCCTTGTCGGCCATGGCTCCGAAGAGGAGCACGAGGGGGCGCTCGCCGAGTTGCTCGGTGAGCGCGGAGCGCAAAGCCCAGGCGCCGGCGGGGTTGTGCGCGACGTCGATAATGACCTCCGGACGGTGCGCAGTGCCGGGGAGGCGCTGGAATCGTCCCGGCCAGCAGGTTTGGCGGACGCCGCGGGCAATCGTTTCCGGCGTGATGTGGAAGCCCTGGGCGGCAAGCTCTTCGGCGGCGGTGATGGCGAGGGCAAGATTGCGGAGCTGATGACGGCCGACGAGAGGCGAGACGATTTCGACCTCCCTGCCGAGGACACTCAGTTGAAATTGCGTGCAGGCCGATGAACTTTGGACCAGCGAAGAAGCACCGGGCGAGAGCGACGCCATGTTGCGCACGGCACTGACGGCGCGCGCGCCGAGGGCGGTCATGGTTTCACCAAGCACCTGGTTGGCTTCCGGATGCTGGGGCAAGGTGACTGCGGTGACGGCGGGGCGGAGAATTCCAGCCTTTTCGCGCGCGATTTCAGCGATGGTGCCGCCGAGGTACTTCTGGTGATCGAGGTCAATATCGGTGATGACGGAGAGGATGGGCTCAACGATGTTGGTGGCGTCGAGGCGGCCACCCATGCCGACTTCAAGAACGGCGATCTCGGCATTGGAGGAGGCATAGAAATCAAAGGCCATGGCCGTCATGGTTTCAAAAAAACTAGGCAAGTGCGGGAGCGCGGAGGCGGCGACGAGCTGGGTGGCGGCGGCGGTGACGCGGCAATAGGCGGCGGCAAAGGCTTCGTCGGAGATGGGCTGGCCGTTAAGGCAGATGCGCTCATTGACGCGCAGCAGGTGCGGCGAGGTGTAGAGTCCGACGCGGTGCGAAGAAGCGTGCAGAATGGAGGCCAGCGTGGCGGCGGTGGAGCCCTTGCCGTTGGTTCCGGCGATAAGCACGGAGGTGAAAGAATGCTGCGGGTTGCCGAGAGCCTGGCAGAGAATGCGCATGTGCGCCAGATCAAACTTGCGCACGGGCCCGGACTGGAGTTCGTGGCCGAGCAGGTAAAGGCGCTCGACTGCGGATTGGTAAGAAGTCATGCCGCTTCGATTATCGCACCTCAGATTGTTGCGACCTGGGGGTGGGAGTCCCGCCTCTGCCGAAGGCTGCGGCAGCGATGCGACGCCCACAGGCTGGAGATTTGAGATTCGGGGCACCTGTCTTTTTCCTGACGCATTTTCCCGGCAGATTACGCACTCTCTATTGTTGAGGGCGATTCTGCCCGCGGAAAGGTTGGGTTCCCGCCATGATGGCTCCATTTAGGCACTTTTCCATTCTTCTAGCTTTGTCGATGGTCTGCACCCCTGCGTGCACGGCAAAGTCCCCCGCGTCCCCGGCGCAAACCATCATCAACACTCCACAGGGAGGACAGATCATTTACGGCGCGGTGGCTGGAGCATCGACCCAGCCGGCGGCCATGGCCAAGCTGCTAAACCGAGTTCAAGACAAATGTGGCGAGAAGCCGCAGATTGGCCGAGTCTTTCAGTTCCGCGGAACCAATTCCGTCGGGGTCTTCTTCTCCGTGACGAACCATCCGCAAGGCAACAAGCGAATGGCGGGCCTGGTGATTGCCAACGCAAGCGGCTCCAGCCAGGTGGAGGCAGCGCTGCTCACCGACGATGCGTCGCGCTTTGGCAAGACGGTGAACCCCATGCTCCAGCAACTATTCGCCGTGTGGCATCCGGATGGCCAGGCGGCGGCCTCCGGCTCCTCGGCTGGCGGGCAATCGGCTCCGGCCGGCAATGGTCGCTCTGGTCAGGCCGCCCATCTGCGCACGGTTTCCGCGCAGGACAACTCGGCCACCATTGGCATTGCCGACGGCTGGCAGCTCGACCCGCATAGCGCCGGCAGCACGATGGTTCTGAATGGGCCGAACGGCGAACTGGCGGTTTACGCTGCAAATAAACCGGCGGTGGACCCCAACAACCCACAGCAGGTGAGTGCGGTGCGGTACGGAGTCTACAAAGGTTCGGGAACGATGCTCTACCCCTACCATCAGGATCTCGGGAGGGCCTATCCGGAGCTGTTGCAGGCCTGGCGGCGCGCCAACAACGCGTCACCGGCAAAGCTGAAGGTGGAGAAGATTGAACCGATGAGTCCGCCGAAAGGGGGAGGCAGTTGCGTCCTTGTCACCGGGCACATCGACGCGGATGGGCACGGCATGAAGAAGCTGGTCGATGATATTTGCCAGTATCCGCCCGCCCAATGGGGAGCGTACTCCATCACCCGCAACTTTGAGATTATGACCGACGCCCAGTTTGAGCGGGAGCATAGCACCGTGATGGCGATGTTCATGAGCGCCAGGATAAACCAGCAAGTCATGAACCAGCAGATGCAGGAGAAGCTGGCCCAGAAAAAGAAGTCTGACGACCAGTGGCGGGACTGGGGACAGCGCGAATCCGGCCGGATCCGCGCGCAGGGCGAGGCGGCGCAGAAGAGCTTTGCCGACCGCCAGGCCGCCAATGAAGCCCAGCACGCCGGCTATTGGGAGCAGCAGCACAACAACGACGTTCAACACGCCAAGTGGAGCGCCAGCCAGACAAGCAATACCGTGCAGTACTCCAACTCGAACGATGGCCAGGACATGAATGCCCGGAACAATCAGGACTTTCACAACTACCTCCTCGATCAGACGGTCGTCCAGGACAACAATATGTACGGCAATGGAACCATCGGCCACGGCACGCTCTGGAACTCGACCGCCGACGCGCTCGTAAAGGCCGATCCCGACAGATTCTCCTATGTGGACAAGCCCAACTACTGGCAGGGCACGGATTACCGCCAATGACGGAAATCCGGAACCATCGTGCATGATTCAGGCTGGCTGGGGGCCGGAGTTGGCGCTGTTCCAACTCCGGGGCCTTGCGAGTGCCTCACCGGAGCTGCCGGAAAGTTCCAACGCCGTCATCCAGGGCCGCAGGATCCGTCGCGGAAGATAGGCTACACTACTCCTCATGAGCGCAGCCCAGCCCGCCTCCATCAAGGTCCACAAAACCACCGGCTCCACCATGGAAATCGTCTGGAAAGACGGACACCAGGCCACTTACACCTTCACCTACCTGCGTGACGCCTGCCCCTGCGCCCTCTGCAATGAAGAGCGCGAAAAGAACCACCGCCAGCGCGACGAGCCATCTTCGCCCGAGGCCGCCGGGCCTCTGCAAATGTTCAAGCCGCAGCTCCGCCCCACCGAGGTCGCTCCCGTCGGTAACTACGCCATCCGTTTCAACTGGAACGACGGCCACGAGCACGGAATTTATTCCTGGGACTACCTCCGCGAGTGGTGTCCCTGCTCCGAGTGCTACTTCGCCCGCCACTCCACCGACGGACTCCAGTTCGACATCGACAACCACCCGCCGCGCAAGCCCCAGTAGGCTGTATGGGTGCAGGTTGTGGGACTGTTGCGCCGTGCTCTCAAGCGCCCACCCACTTCCAAACCTGTTAGTCTTTTCCTTAGACCTCCGGTCGCAATTTTCTCTCATGGATTTTCTCTCAAAGCTCAATCCGCAACAGCGTGAAGCGGTTGAAACCGTGCGCGGCCCCGTGCTCATTCTTGCCGGAGCCGGTTCCGGCAAGACCCGCGTCATCACCTATCGCATCGCCTACCTGGTTGAGCACGAGCATGTCCAGCCGGACCGCATCCTCGCCGTCACCTTCACCAACAAGGCCGCCGCGGAAATGGCCGAGCGCGTCAATCAGCTCATCGGCGGGCAATCGCTCGCCAAGCCCGCCATCAGCACCTTCCACTCCTTCTGCGTCCGCATGTTGCGCCGGGACATCAACGCCCTCCAGATCAACGGCAAGGGCTACACCCGCGACTTCGTCATCTACGATGAAGGCGACCAGCAGCAGGTCGTCAAATCGGCCATCAAGCGCCTCGGCATCGACGACAAAAAGCTCACTCCGCGCAGCGTCCTCTCGCTCATCTCTTCGGCCAAGAATCACATGCAGGACCCGCAGGAGATGTACCTCAACTCCGCCGAGCCCAAGATGGAGCGCATCGCGCACATCTACAAAATTTACAAAGACGAGCTGCTCAAGGCCAACGCTCTCGACTTCGACGACCTCCTGCTCGAAAGCGTCCGCCTCCTCAAAGCCGACTCCGCCACGCGCGAGAAATATCAGCGGCGCTACCAGTACATGCTCGTCGACGAATACCAGGACACCAACCGTCCGCAGTACGAAATCATGTGCGCTCTCGCCGGAACCCATCACAATCTCTGCGCCGTCGGAGATGAGGATCAGTCCATCTACTCCTGGCGCGGAGCTGACATCAACAACATCCTCGACTTCGAGAAGAATTTTCCCGAGGCCAAAATCATCCGCCTCGAGCAGAACTACCGCTCCACCCAGCCCATCCTCCAGGCCGCTTCCGCCGTCGTCGCCAACAACCTCCAGCGCAAGGGAAAAAATCTTTGGACGGCGCGCGAGGGCGGCAGCAAGATCGGCTTCTACGACGCCCCCGACGGCGAGAACGAGGCGCTCTTTGCCGCCGACTTCATCTCCCGCTGGGCCCAGGGGCGCGCCCGCGAGGGCCTCGAAAACAAGTCCGCCATTCTCTACCGCACCAACTCCCAGTCGCGCCTCGTGGAAGAGGCTCTGCGCCGCTACAACCTCAACTACAACGTCGTCGGAGGCTTCAGCTTTTACGAGCGTGCCGAGATCAAGGACATGATCTCCTACCTCAAACTCATCCTGAACCCCGATGACTCCGTGGCTCTCATGCGCGTCGTCAACACGCCTGTCCGAGGCATCGGCAAAACCACCATGGAGACCGTCGAGCGCGTCGCCCTGGAAACCAATCTCTCCCTCTGGGGAGCCATGCAGCAGGTCATCGAGCGCCGCCTGCTCCCCGCCCGCGCCTGCGCCGCCCTCGCCCTCTTCCGCGATCTCATCGCCGACGCCCGTGCGCTTGTCTCAGGAAACGCCTCAGGAACTGCCTCGGGAGAATCCTCCGAAGCCACGGATGCCCAGGCCGCCGTCGAAGCCCCGCCCTCACCCGCCCTCACCGCTCCCGAGCCGGAGCATCAACTTGGCTCCCAGCACGGTTTTGACTTCGGAGACCTAGCGCCCGCGGCCTCTGCGCCCGCGGCGGGCAGCGCAGCGTTACCCCCAGCGCCAGCCGCCTCTGCGCCCGCGGCGGGCAGCGAAGCGTTTACCGATGCCGACGAGAGCTTCGATGTCGGTGATTTCGGTGATGCGCCGGACGGCGACTCCACGGATTTCAACCCGGACGCCGACGCCATCGAATTTTCGCCTGACACTCTGGAAGCAGATTCCGCCGCCACCCAGCCCGTGCAAAAGGTCTCCACCGCCGAAGTCCTCAAGTTCCTCATCGACCGCACCAAGTACATCCAGCTTCTTGAGGCTGAGGACTCTCCCGACTCGCTCTCGCGCATTGAAAATCTCAAGGAACTCACCAACGCCGCCATGGATTCCCGCGACCGCGGCGAATCCATCAGCGACTTCCTCGACCATGCCGCCCTCGTCAGTGACGTGGATCAGTTCGATGACTCGCAGCAGATCACGCTTATGACCCTCCACGCCGCCAAGGGCCTGGAGTTTCCCCTCGTCTTCCTTCTCGGCATGGAGGAGGGCCTTTTTCCGCACTCCCGCACCCTGCTCTCGCCCACGGAGATCGAAGAGGAGCGCCGTCTCTGCTACGTCGGCATGACCCGCGCCATGGACACCCTCGTCCTCAGCCGCGCCCATTACCGCCGCCGCTACGGCACCGACTCCCCGGAGCCCTCCACGCCCTCGCGCTTTCTTGAGGAGATTCCCATCGAACTCCTCGAAGACGTCGGCTCGCCCGGCAAAATCAAAGGCTCCACGCCCCGCTTCCAGGAGTACGGCTCCGCCCATTACGATTACGAGAATGAAGACCAGTCCGCCTCCTCGTGGGGAGCGCGCTCGCGCCCGAAGAGCGCGCCCAAAACCACCTACACCGGACAGGCCTACAACTCAATTGACAACATCGCCGACTTTTTCGCCTCCCGCGGCAAGAAGTTTTCCCGCCCTGAGATGGACCTCGACAAGCCCTCCGGTGGCCGTGGATTGCGCAAAGGAGACCGCGTCCGCCATCCGAAATATGGCGAAGGCGTCGTCTATCATCGCGAAGGAGATGGGGAAGATGCCAAGATTACGGTACAATTTCATAGTCACGGCCTGAAGAAGCTCGTCGAGAAATACGCCCAGCTCGTCAAGGCTTAGCGATTCGGCAATCCGGCATGGCGCTCCATCTCTGCCCTGGTCGGCGGATGTGGGTCGAAAGCAGCCTCAGCCAATTCGCGCCAACGCGCAGATTTCATTCAAAGGAAAACGAAAATGCCTAACACCTCCGCACTGCCCAAGGAAGAACGCAAAGCCGCAAAGCGCGCCGCGCGCAAGAAAGCCGCTCCCAAGGCCGCCCGCACCCACGAACGCGGCTCCGCCAAACAGAAGGTCAAGAAAGCCGCTCGCGGAACCTCCAAGCGCTAACCAGCGCCCACACTTTCCACGGCCATGCCCTGCGCGATTTGTTTTCGCGTAGGTCATGGCCGTTTTGCTTGTTATCATGTCGCTCTGGAGCATTCCACACACAATTCCGCGGTTTGATTAGATCGGCCGGGGAGCAGGAGAATTCCGCTGGCGAATCAACTTTTTGCCCGTAAGTCGATCGACAGGCTCATCTCGGACGCGGAAGAGCCCGGCCACCGCCTGCAAAAAACCCTCGGCCCATGGTCGCTCACCGCCCTCGGGATCGGCGCCATCATCGGCTCCGGAATCTTCGTCCTCACCGGCACCGCCGCCGCCGGAGAGCACTTCGAAGCCCCCTCCATCTTTCACGCCCAGGTCATGGACATCCTCTGGAACCTCATGAGCCGCGGCAACGTTCACGGCGCGCTCATGCATGGCCGTCCCGCCGCCGGCCCCGCCATCGCCATCTCCTTCATCCTCGTCGCCATCGCCTGCTCGTTCGCGGGACTCTGCTACGCCGAACTGGCCTCCATGATCCCCATCGCTGGCTCGGCCTATACCTACAGCTACGCCACCCTCGGCGAAATCTTCGCCTGGATCATCGGCTGGGATCTCATCCTCGAGTACGCCGTCTCCAACGTCGCCGTCTGCGTAGGCTTTGCCGGATACCTCAAAGCTCAACTCGCGCAGTTCGGCCTCGTCCTCCCCGAGCGATGGTCCTCCCCTGTCTATGCTGACGGCAAATGGACCGGAGCCTACTTCAACGTCCCCGCCTTCCTCGTCGTCATGATTCTCAGTTGGCTCCTTGTCCGCGGCGTGCGTGAATCCGCCAAGGTCAACAACGCCATGGTCGCCATCAAGATCGCCGCCATCGCGCTCTTCCTCGTCGTCGGCGGCAGCCTCGTCCACAAATCCAACTGGGTTCCCTTCGCTCCCAGCGGATTCAGCGGTATCCTCACCGGCGGCGCAATCGTCTTCTTCACCTACATCGGCTTTGACTCGGTCTCCACCGCAGCCGAGGAGTCCAGGAATCCGCAGAAGGACATACCCTTCGGCATCATCGCCTCGCTCATCGTCTGCACCATCCTCTACGTCGGCGTGGCGCTCGTCCTGCTCGGCATGATGAAGTATTCCGTCTTCGGCGAGGGCGCCGCCGCCGAGGCCCCTGTCGCCTACGCCCTCCAGCAGCTTGGAGCCCGTCCCATCTGGCGTTCCGTCATCATCATCGGCGCGCTTATGGGCATGTTGAGCTCGCTTCTCGTCTTCCAGTACGGACAAACGCGCATCTGGTTCGCCATGTCGCGGGACCGCCTCCTGCCTTCGTTCTTCTCCCGCGTCCATCCTGTCTTCAAGACGCCGCACTGGTCCACCTGGATCGCCGGCCTCGCCGTCGGCCTGCCCTCGGGCCTCGTCGATATCGGAGACGCCGCCGACCTCTCCAACATCGGCACGCTCTTCGCCTTCGTCCTCGTCTCCTTCGGAGTGATCTTCCTGCGCCGCAGCCAGCCCGAGCGTCCCCGAGGCTTCAAAGTCCCCTGGGTGCCATGGTTCCCCATCATCTCCATTCTTCTCTGCGGAGGCCTCATGACCGGCCTCACCGTCATCACCTGGATTCGCTTCTTCGTCTGGCTCGCCCTAGGCCTCTTGATCTACATCGGCTACAGCCGCCACCGCAGCGAGTTCGCACCGGGCAAGTGATCCAGTTGACCAAGTTTGTTGTGATACGATGATCGAAATATTCACCGAAGGCTCGTAAAGTTTACAAATCATGCAGCATGGCGAGGCTGCGTCAGCGGAAAGCCACGGTCAGCGTTGAATTCCTTTTCTTCCTCTATCACGTCCGGTCAGGCCGCGGGAGATCGTCGCGGATCCAATCGCATTTGGATCTTCGGCCTTGCTCTCCTGACGTTTCTTGTCCATGCGCCCGGCATCTTTTCCGGTTTTGTCTTCGACGATACCTTCACAATCGAACACCGCGGCGGGGCGGAGTGGTCGCACCTTCCCCGGTTCTTCACCACCGATCAGTCCGCATTCTTCGGGTCGAACTTCTACCGGCCGGTCTTGAGTGTCTGGTACGAACTGTCGTACTCGTTATTCGGCACCCACGCCGCTGCCTGGCACCTGGCCAGTATTCTGCTGCACATCGTCTGCACTGTGCTGGTCTTTGCCCTGGCGCTTACCCTGGTCAGGAACCGCGCCGTAGCCTTTGCCGCCGCCGCCCTGTTTGGCATGCACCCCGCACAGGTGGAGGTCATTTCCTGGGCCTCTGCCATGGGCGATCCGCTGATGACGGCATTCATGCTGCTTTCGGCGCTCGCGTTCTTGCGCTGGATGGAGCAGGGAAAGCCAACCTGGCTCGCCGTTTCCCTGGTGGCGGGAATAGCTTGCGTCTTCACCAAGGAGACAGCCGTCGTGCTGCCGGTCGTGCTGTTTGCAACCGCCCTGGCGTACCGCTCGCACGCCAGGCCCGGGCTGCCCGTGTTTGCCGCAACCATTCCATTCTTTGCAATTTCGCTCGTCTATGTCGGTATCCGCCAAACGGTCTTGGGCAGCTTCTCGCACCCCTTGAATCCCGCCAGCACCGTCCAGATGATTTTGACCTGGCCGTCAGCAGGCTTGTTCTACCTGCGTCATATGTTCTGGCCCTCCGTGGTGGTTCCCTACTATCCGCTGCGCATGGTGCAGAACTGGAATTCCACGGAATTCGTCGCGCCACTCGTCGGGCTGACTGCCGCGACCGTTGGACTTGGGTATCTGCTGTGGCGGGCCGGGGGGTGGCAAAACCTCTGCATCTGCGCCACGTGGATTCTGGTCCCCCTTGCGCCTGCGCTGTACCTGAAGGCGCAGGCTCCCTACGAGCTGGTGCATGACCGGTTTCTCTATGCGCCGCTGGTGGGCTTCTGTATTGCTGCCGCTCTGGTTTTGAAATGGGCGGCGGAACCCATGGAAGCGAGAGTGCAGCGGCCTGTTTTCCCATTGCTGGCAGTCGCGCTTGTCACGCTGTTGAGCATTGAAACCATGAGTCAGATGGTGTGGTGGCAGAACAACCGGACATTGTTCACGCGCGCCGTCACCATTACCCCGGACAATCCGCGGGCGCTCGTGAACCTTGCCAACACCTACATCGCGGAGCGCCGTTACCAGGAGGCTCTCCCGTTGCTGCAGCGCGCCATCGCCAACGATCCGCACTACGGCCTTGGACTGTTCGCTCTTGGACGCATTGCGTGGGTGATGGGAGACGATCTGTCCGCCGAGAAGTATTTCACCCAGGCCGTGAACTCCCAGCCTCGCTACGACATGTGGCTGCATCTCGCCAGCGTGGAGTTGCACATGAGCCGGGTGGATGCGGCCGAGTTTGCTGCTCGGCAGTCAATCGCCATGAATCCCTCGGGTCTGGGCGCTCATGCCGTACTGGGAACTGTTCTGCTGGCCAAGGGAGACTCAGCGGGAGCAGCCCGCGAGTTCCGCGAGGAGTTACGCTTCTTCCCCCAGAGCGAGCCCGCACAGCTTGGACTCGCGCAGGCTATGCGAACTCCGCGCTGATGCTTCCCGTGTGGCCCACTCAACGCGTTGTTCGTTGAGTGAGGTTTTTGACCTTGGGGTTCTGTTCGCTTTTCTACGAATTGACCGCAACTCCCAACATCCAACAAACGCGCAACCGGACCCTTGCGCGAGCCTGCCCTGAAAAGAGGTTTTGCTGCACAACAAGGTCAGGCCCCCTGCGGCGTTTGGGTGTAACGAAACACATGCACCGAGCAATTCGTAATCGGCTTCCTGCCATCCGCCACCAGTAGAGAGGGCAGGCAGTAGAAGAGCTTGATGATTCCGCCGTGAGTCACGGCCACCACGTCGCGGCCGCCGCCAGTCTCAGCCGCGCTTCGCAGAAATTCCTTCACCCGCGCCGTCACATCCGCAACCGACTCTCCGCCATACGGACGGTAATCGTAAGCCATCTGGTCAACATCCAGATGCCGCATGTCCTTGCCCGTCTCGGCCTCAATCTCCGCCCAGGTTTTTCCGCTCAGCGACCCGAAATTTCTCTCCCTCAGATTCGCATCGAAGGCAATCCTGCACAGGTGCTTTGCCGCGATCGCTCTCGCCGTATTCGCCGCGCGCAGCAACGGCGAGCTTAGGATCAGCTCGAACTCCTCATGCAGGCCATCGGCCATCGCCAGAGCCTGCTCCCGGCCCTTCGCGGTCAGGTCGTCATCCACCCAGCTTGTAATTCTCTCCTCGGTATTCAGCGAGGTTTCGCCGTGTCTGATTGCAATGATTCGCATATGGGACAGATCATACTCTGGACAAGACAATGATCCCGTGACCTCCGACTTCGTCACCAGTCTGCCTCAGCCAACTTGTCAAGAGCACTTTCCCAGGAATTCCTCGTAACCTGCTGCTTCCAAACCAAATCGAGTTCACTCCCCGCTGAGGGGATTGCCCCCCAATTCTGCTATTCTGAACTTAGGTGACATTAAGTCCTCTCTAACTACTGTGTTTTCAAATTTTTGGCGGGAAATATAGGGGGGGGAGGGGGGTGTCCCATGGCGATTCAATTTCCGGCGCGCGACTTTGCATACAATGATTCCGTGACCTCCGACTTCATCACCCGCCTGCCCAAGGCCGAGCTCCACCTTCATCTCGAAGGCTCCGTCGATCCGCTCACTCTCAGCCAGCTCAGCGAGAAACATCACACGCCATTTCCGTGGGCCAGCAATCGCTACAAGCCCTTGTCCAACTCGCACCGCCCGCTCACCGTCGACGAGGCCGCCGCGCTCTACAACTACACGGATTTCACCGGCTTTCTCATCGCCTTCAAGTCGGTCACCGAGCGCCTTCGCGATCCCGAGGACTTCGAACTCATCACCTACCGCCTCGTCCAGAAACTCGCCGCCCAGGGATGCCTCCACGCCGAGGTCTTCGTCAGTGTCGGCGTCATCTTCTGGCGCGGCCAGGACTTTGATCCGCTCTTCGAGGGCATGGAGCGCGGCCGCCTTCGCGCTGAGAAAGACTTCGGCACCACCCTCCTCTGGATCTTCGACGCCGTACGCCACTTCGGTCCCGAGGAAGGCGAAAAGGTCCTCGCCAAAGCCATTCAGTTCCAGCCCCGCAACGTTATCGGCATCGGCATCGGAGGCGACGAGCGCATTGCCGCCCCCGAGCTTTTCCATCACGTCTACGCCTCCGCCGCACGCGCCAAGCTCCGCCTCAGCGTCCACGCCGGAGAAACCGTCGGCCCCGCCTCCATCCTCGGAGCCCTCGACTCGCTCAAAGGCGAGCGCCTCGGCCACGCCCTCCACGCCGAGGATGACCCCGCGCTCCTCGCCCGCCTCGTCCGCGAGCAGGTTCCGCTTGAGCTATGCATCACCTCGAACCTGCGCACAAGCTGCTGCCCGCAGCTCGCCGACCATCCCCTGCGCCGCTACTTCGATGCCGGAGCCCTCGTCACCCTCAACACCGACGACCCCGAGATGTTCCAGACGACACTTGTGCGCGAGTACCAGATAGCGCAAGATGCTTTTGGATTCACCAACGAAGAGCTGCGCCAGCTTGCCGCCAACTCCTTCCGAGCCTCATGGCTGCCCGAGGAGCGCAAGCGCGAGCTGCTGAATTTACTCTGAGGACTTGAACGCCCCACGATGACCCAGCCCCTGCACATAGGAATTGTTGCCTGCTCCGCCGAAGGAGCCGCGCTCTGCTACCGCACCATCTGCTCTGAAGCGCCCGCCCTGCTGGGCCGCCACATGCATCCGGAAATCTCCATGCACACCCACCCGCTCGGAGAGTACATGCTGGCCATCGAGCGCGATGACTGGGAGGCTGTCGCCGCCCTCATGCTTGACTCCGCCCGCAAGCTCCAGCTCTGCGGCGCTGACTTCCTCATCGCTCCCGACAACACCATCCACCGCGCCTTCGCCCAGGTCGCCGCCGCCTCGCCACTCCCCTGGCTCCACATTGCAGAAGAGGTCGCCGCCGCCGCCCGCGAGCACTCCTACCACCGCCTCGCCATCACCGGCACAAAGTACACCATGGAGGGCCCCGTCTATCCCGAGGTTCTCGCCCGCCACGGCATTGGCTTCCAGATCCCCTCGCCCCTCGACCGCGCCCGCATTGACCAGATCATCTTCGATGAACTCGTCAACGGAATCTTCCGTTCGGATTCTCTCGGCGTCATCAGCGGCGTCATCAGCCGCATGAAGGCCGAAGGCTGTGACGCCGTCGTCCTTGGCTGCACCGAGCTTCCCCTGCTCATCGGCAATGAAACTTCGCCGCTCCCCGTCCTCGACTCCACCCGCCTGCTTGCCCGCGCCGCTCTGCGCAAAGCCATCGAGGGCTCCACCGCCTCCTGACATCGTGCGCAAGCAACGCCCTCGACCCCTCGCGCCTTTCGGAAATGGCGCAGATTGAACCTCCGAAGTTCTTGAACTCCGGGAGGATCAGCGTAAACTTGGGGCATGGCAAATAAGAACGCACCAAAGCGCGAAGTGAAAAAACCTGCGAAGAAGAAAACTAAAATCGCCCGTTAGGATGTAATCCTGGCGGCCTTCAGAAGGGTCGTTTCAGAATCGCCAAAGAGGCCGGGTGTCCCAGGTTCGCGCCGAGGCCTCTTTCGGCGATAACCTGGGAAGCAACTCCCTTCCCCAACCGCGCTCCTGCCGTTGTTCTTGCTGTTGCTCTTAACCTGTGAAACCTTGAAACCTGCGAAACCTTGAAACCTGGCACTTGCTCCTGCAAGTGTCTACATCGAGCTCAGTCCCGAACTCACCATCTTGAACAGCAGCACCAGCACAAACAGCGTAACGAACGCTGTCCCCTTCTTCACCTTGCTCAGCTGTGAGACGCCCACGGCGATCAGGAATAGCTGCCACAGTGTGAAGACGTCCAGCGCTCCCAGGGTTCCGCGCAGAAACGGCATGCTCGCCGGAACGAAGTACCCCGGATTCGTTGCCACCGGACTCTTGATATCGAACTGATCCGCCTCGACAAAAAACATCACCACAATGATCAGCAGCGTATTCAAAATCGCAGGCAGGTAGCTGTAAGCCGTCACCGCCATCAGCTCGCCGAATCGCAGCTTTGCTCCAAAACCGAAGTTGAATACTCCCAACAGGATTCCCGAGATCGCTGCAATCGCCAGCAGCATCGTCACCGGAGCGGCAAACCCAATCACCCGCGCGCTCATCTCCTGAATCTTCATGATCTTTTCCCGCTGCTCCGGCGGCATCTTGTCCATCTTCTCCGCCGTCTTCGCGTTCGACTGGATCTGTGTCTCCATCACCTGTCCCCAGCCGATCTTCTTATCCAGCGTGTAGCAGAATCCGACGGTCACAAGCGAAACCAGCAGCCACGGAACCCACCAGCTCGCATTCCGCCGCAGATCCGCCATCGTCTTCGTCGGCGCGCTAAAGGTGTACAGCAGGCGCTGGCCTTCGCTCAGCGTGGGTACGGATTCTTCCGGCAGGGCGGGTGTGCTCATGGCGTTCTCCAGGTATCGCGTTATGTATCGCGCTCAACGTCTCGGGTACAACTTGCGGGCGATTGTAGCAAACCGCCAAACCATAAAACAGAATTCGCGAATCTATTTATCCGTTGCAACATCTATTTAGTATGCGGCCCTCGCGCCGCCAGTCACTGAAGGAGATTGAAATGCCCGCAATTGCTATCGCCTATCATTCCGGTTACGGTCACACCGCACGCATCGCAGAAACCATCGCAACGGGAGCACGCAACGCCGGAGCCCATGTCGAACTCGTCAAAGTGGATGCCATCACCGACGCCGGCTGGCAGACCCTCGACCAGGCCGATGCCATCATCTTCGGCGCCCCCACCTACATGGGCGGAGCCAGCGCCCAGTTCAAGACCTTCGAGGATGCCACCGTGGGCCGCTGGGTGAAGCGCTCATGGTCCGGCAAACTCGCCGCCGGATTCTCCAACTCCGGCTCGCCCAGCGGTGACAAGCTCTCCACCCTCCTCCAGATCTTCCTCTTCGCCCAGCAGCACGGAATGCTCTGGCACGGCCTTAACCTGCTGCCCAGCGAGCATCCCACCGGAGACAACTTCGTCTCCAGGGACGCGCTCAACCGCCTCGGCGGCTTTGCCGGTCTGCTCACCCAGGCCAACAATGACGCACCGGAGAACACCTTCACTCCCGGCGATCTCAAGACCGCCGAACTCTTCGGCGCCGGCATCGCAGACACCGCCGCCAAGCTCACAACACTGGCCCTCGCCGTCGGCCAGTAACCAGTCTGCCGCAAGAAAAAGAGCGCGGCTCACATGGGCCGCGCTCTTCTAATTCAGTGGCTCGCGATTACGACCCGCCACTACGACGAGTGGTCGTGAATGATTCTCCATCCCTCATCGAACTTCCTCAGCACAATCGTGAACAGTCCGCTTCGCTGGCTTCCATCTTTCATCGTCAACTGCCAGTGTCCACGGACAAACGCCGCATCCTCGGCCAGCATTGCCACGCGCACATTTGAGAAGTTGAGCTTCCCCATCTCTTTGTCCTTGCCCTGGTATGCCGCGCGATAACGCTGGTAAGCCGCCTCCCAGCCCGCCGATTCCTTCTCCGCGGCAAAAAACGTCAGCTCCTGCGAGTGCCAGTAGCCCTGCATGTATCCCTTCAGGTCGCCCCGGTTCCATGCCGCCACCTGGGAATCCAGCTCCGCCCGAATCGCCGCTTCGGGAGCCGCTCCCGCTGCGGAATCATTCTTCGTCCCGGCCGTTGCTCCCGCCAGCGTTGCCGCCATCGTCAGCAGCACAATCGCAAATCCGCAAACTCTTCGCATCCCATCCTCCGCCCAGGAATTGACTGTCAGTACATCACAGCCGCGTTCCCCGGCAAACTTCCTTTCGCGGGCAAAACTCCCTTTTAGGAGCCCCGGTTCCACTCCCGAACCTCGGTTCCAGCCTCTTGCAATACTTTCGCTTGCTGTTCCGTCCGCACTCCGATACAGTTTTTGCCTTATGGTCAAACAGGTTCCCATCGGTGCCAAGGGTGCGGCAGAGGAGCGTGTGCAGTACGAGCACACCCTGACCGCGCATCACCATCAACTTCCGCCTGTCTATTCCACGCCGGATATGATTCGCCTCATGGAGACGGCAGGATTCTATGCCCTCCAGCCCTTCTGCGAGGCTGGCGAGATCTCGGTTGGAACCCATATCGACGTCGAGCACCGCCTGCCCGTCGGCATCAACACGGTCGTCCGCGCCACCGCCGAGGTCGCAGCCGTCGAGGGGCGCTTCTACAAAATCAACGTCGCCGCCTTCGAGGGGAAGCGCGAGATTGGCTCCGGCGTCATCACCCGCGCCATCATCCGCGTTGACGACTTCCTGAAGAAGCACGATATCCCAAAGCCCTAAGTGTCATCTTTCTGAATCGCAGGAAGCGGCAGCCACATCTCAGGTAGTAGAACTCAAGTGGTGTCGCCACAGTCACAAATTCCCGGACTGCCCGTGGGGGGCACTCCGGGAATTATTTTGCCGGCCTCAATCAAAACGACGACAGCTGCGCATTGATCTGTTGTTCTTGCTGTTGTTCTTGCTGTTGTTTTTGCTGTTGCCTCTGCCGTTGTTCCTGAAGGGTCATTCTGAACGAAGTGAAGAACCCCAGCACCGCTCAGGACTCCTAAGCGGCGCACAGCTCTCTAAGCGGCAATCGATTCTGCTCTCTGCTCGCCCGTCGCTGCCTGACGCCGAATCTGCACCGTCCCTATCGTCCGCCCAGCAGCAGTGCCCGCAATTCTCCCACCGTGATCTCCTGCTCTCCCGTGCGCATCACCGCGTCGGACGCTGACTGGAAGACATAGCTCTGCATCCCCATTCGCTTGGCGCCTTCGGTGTTCACCTTCTTGTCGTCCAGAAAGAGCGCCTCTTCCGGACGGCACGCCAGCCGTCCGCAGCAGTGCCAGTAAATCTCCGCCTCCGGCTTCACCATCCCAATCTCGCAGGAGTAAATCTGCACATGGAACTCATCCAGCCACTCCAGCTTTGCCCGCATCGCAGCCAGCATCCGGCGCTCCATGTTGCTCAGGATCGCGGTCTTATACCCCGCGCGCCTCAAGTCCCTCGCCAGCTTCAACACCTCGGGACTTTCGTTCGTCCACTGCGCGTTGTCCTGGTCGATCAGCTCCTCGGCCTCCTGGTCGCTCACCTCGAAGCCGCAGTCCTTGCCCACGGATTTCCAGTAGTCCGCGTTGTCGAATCTCCCCCGGTCCAGCTCCTCGCGGTGGCCCCAGTAAATCTTCTGGAACTCTTGCGGCGGCTTCGCAAAGCGCGTGCTCATCTTCTTCCACTGCTCCTCGGTCGGCGGCAGAGAGAGAACCTTCCCGTAATCGAAGACAATCGCTTTCAATCGATTCATACAAAAATCCTACACTGAGACCGCCTTTCCCGGCGATCAAGGCCCTTGCCGCTGCCTTTGTCTTTGCCCACACTCTTGCGCTTTCAGTTTCTTGGAGTGTCATTCCGAGCCTTGGCGAGGAACCCCAGCGCCGCCCCAATATCCCATGCGGGCCGCCGGGCACTTCAGCCACCACTCGATTCCCTTCCTCCTCTGCCTTTACAATCAATTCTCATGTCTTTTTCCTTCCAGGTCGAAGCCACCTGCGGCGCCGCCCGCGCCGGACGCTTCTTCACCTCGCATGGTGAGGTCCAAACCCCCGTATTCATGCCCGTTGGCACCGTCGCCTCCGTCAAGGGTGTCCCGCAGGACGTTCTCGACGAACTCGATGTCCAGATTCTCCTCAACAACACCTATCATCTCTATCTCCGCCCCGGCGTCGAGACCATCCGCCAGCTCGGCGGAGTGCAGAAGTTCATGTCTTGGCACAAGCCAATCCTCACGGACTCCGGCGGCTTCCAGGTCTTCAGCCTCAGCGATCTCAGCAAGCTCACCGAGGATGGCGTGCAGTTCCGCTCCCATCTTGACGGCTCCCTGCACTTTTTCTCCCCGGAAACCTCGCTCGCCGCCGAAATCGGCCTTGGCGCAAACATCGTCATGGCCTTCGACGAATGCACCGAGTTCCCGGCCACCTACGAGCGCGCCCGTCAGTCCATGGAGATGACCGCCCGCTGGGCCGTACGCAGCAAGAATTATTTTGAGGCTCACAAGTACGACGTTCCCTGGTTCGCCGAGAAGACCCTCCAGCACGGCTCCGAGCAGACCCAGGCGCTCTTCGGAATCGTCCAGGGCGGCATGTTTCCCGATCTTCGCCGCGAATCCGCCGAGCGAACCGTCGAAATCGGCTTCCCCGGCCACGCCATCGGAGGCCTCTCCGTCGGCGAGCCCCGCGAAAAAACCTGGGAAATCGTCAACGCCACCATCCCCCTGCTTCCCGCTGACAAGCCCCGCTACGTCATGGGCGTCGGAACTCCCGAGGAAATCGTCGAGTACGTCCGCCTCGGCGTCGACATGATGGATTGCGTCATGCCCACCCGCGCCGCCCGCCACGGCCTGCTCTTCACCAGCGAGGGCAAATTGAATATTAAGAACGCCCGGTACGCCCGCGACGAGAATCCCATTGACCCCAATTGCCCCTGCAAGGTCTGCGCCCGCTACTCACGAGCCTATCTCCGCCACCTCTATTCCTCTCAGGAAGTCCTCGCCCAGGTCCTGAACACGGTGCATAATCTCGCACATTACCTTGACATCATGCGGCGCGTCCGAGAGACTATCATCTCAGGGGAGTTTGCAGGCGCCCGTTCTGCCGGTTAGGATGCGGGCCTCTGCCGTTGCCGTGTGCCCGGTTCGTATCGCCTCGCGCGCGTCACCGCGCTTTTCGATGTGCTGGACGTGGAATTCGCGGTAATCTGAACTCCCAGATACCAGAAGATACTTGGTGCGGATGTGGGTTCCTCGTGTACCCAGGGTGTGTCCCGCGGTACACCGCCCCACTGTGGCCCAGGTAATTAAAATTTTCTACGCCGCCCTCTGCCCCTTTTTCAGGCCGGTTGCGGCGGGAGCCCTAAAGAATGATTGCTCAATTCGCATTCCTCGTTTTTCAGCAGCCCGGAGGCGCGGGAATGACTTCTCTCTTGATGATGGTGGGAATTTTCGCCGTCTTCTATGTCCTCCTCATCTTGCCGCAGCAAAAACGGCAAAAAAAGTGGACCGAGATGCTCGCCAACCTCAAGGCTGGTGACCGTGTCACCACCACCGGAGGAATCATCGGAATCATTCTCAACATCAAGCAGGGCGAGGGAACTGACACCGGAAGCATCATCCTCCGCGTCAACCCCGACAACCTGAAAATCGAAGTTGCTCGCAACGCTATCGCGTCCGTAACCATCGACGATAGCGCAAAGAAATCTTAGGCGGTCGCGGTTTCCATGAAGAAGAACCTGCTCTGGAAAGTCGTTCTCATCCTCGCTACTTTGGTCGTGTTCGTCTGGGGAATTTTCCTCGGAACCGATCCACAGAAGAGCATCGAAGCCATCAAGGCCAACGGCCTTGTCGCTGGCATTCAGCAGAATATCCACCTCGGTCTTGACCTCCGCGGCGGCACGCACCTCATCCTTCAGGTGCAGGTCAACGACGCCGTCAACGCGGAAACCGATCAGACCATCGAGCGGCTCAAGGATGCGCTGAAAAAAAAGAACCTCAACTTCGGCGACATCGTCAAACTCGATCCCGTCGCTGCTCCTGACAAGGTCACCCTGCGCGGCGTGGATATCGGCGCTGCCGGCGATCTCCGCTCCATCGTCCAGGACCAGTTCGCCGAGTATGATCTCGTCTCCGGCGCCGAAAACTCCTGGACCGTCTCCCTCAAGCCCACCGTCCTCGAAGCCATCAAGACGCGCGCCGTCGAGCAGGCCATCGAGACCATTCGCAACCGTATTGACCAGCTCGGCGTCTCCGAGCCCGTCATTCAGGAGCATGGCCTCGGCGACTACCAGATCCTCGTCCAGCTTCCCGGCGTTGACGATCCCGCCCGCGTCAAGGAAGTCATGCAGTCCACCGCCATGCTGGAAATCCGCCAGGGCATGGACAATGGCAAGGCCTACGGCAGCGAGCAGGAAGTCCTCTCCGCTCACGGCGGCATTCTTCCCTCCGACTCGGTCATCATCAAGGGCAAGAGCATTGGCAGCAGCAAGTCCGCCGCCAACGAAAACGGCGACGTCTTCTACCTCATCAGCCGCGTCTCGGCCGTTAGCGGTCGCGATCTGCGCTCCGCCGAAGCCGGTCATGAAGAGAGTGGCCGTCCTGACGTGATCTTCACCCTCACCCGTGACGGCGGCGACCGCTTCTTCAGCTTCACCTCCGCTCACGTCGGCGAGCCTTTGGCAATCGTCCTCGACGGCAAGGTGCAGGAAATCGCCAACATCAAGGAAGCCATCCGCGACACCGGCCGCATCTCCGGCTCCTTCAGTGAGCAGCAGACCAAGGATCTTTCCATGATCCTGCGTTCGGGCGCGTTGCCCGCTTCCATCAAATACCTGGAAGAGCGCACCGTCGGACCGTCGCTCGGCGCTGATTCCATTCATCAGGGTGTGCGCGCCGCCATCGTCGGCATGGCCGCCGTCATGATCTTCATGCTGGTGTACTATCGCTTTTCCGGCATCAACGCTGACCTCGCGCTGATCCTGAACCTGGTCATCCTGCTCGGCTTCCTCGGCTTCACCGGAGCCACGTTGACCCTGCCCGGAATCGCCGGTCTCATTCTCACCGTCGGTATGGGCGTTGACTCCAACGTGCTCATCTTCGAGCGTATTCGCGAAGAGCTGCGCGCCGGCAAAACGCCGCCTTCGGCCGTCGAACAGGGCTTCGGACACGCCTGGGTAACCATCGTCGATACCCACGTCACCACCATCGTCTCCGCTGCCATCCTGTTCCTCTTCGGAACCGGTCCAGTCAAGGGCTTCGCCGTTACTCTTACCTTTGGTCTGTTGGCGAACCTCTTCACCGCGGTCTTTGTTTCACGCACCATCTTCGACAGTCTCCTCAACCGCCACCAGCGCGGCGAGGCGCTCTCGATTTAGTTCCGTGGCGGGTGGCCTGCTCTTGGCCGCCCGCCCCTCAAGTTCGATGTAAGGTGTCAGCCGCGTCTCGTACGCGAAAGAAATTCAGAGGAGCCCGCGCTTCTCGGGTAGAAGGCTTCTACAGTGGAATTGTTTCGTAATACAAATATCGACTTCCTCAGCAAGAAGTGGTTTTTTCTCTCCCTCTCGCTGTTCTTCTCCGTCGCCGGCATCGCTTCCATGCTGTTCTGGCATCACATTCCCCTCGGTATCGACTTCCGTGGCGGCACCGTCGTCGACGTCAAGTTCACCCAGTCGCCGAACATTGACGCCGTGCGCGCCGAGCTCGACCGTGGCGGCCTCAAGAATGCCACCATTCAGGCCGACACCCGCCCCGGCAGCAACGAGCTGCTCATCAAGCTCGACATTCGCGAAACCAGCGAACAGGCGCTCGACCAGGGCAAGGAAACCATCATCAAGGCCCTTCAGGCCACCGCCGAGCCTGGCAAAACCGATCTCAATAACATCGGCTACACCTCGCTCCAGGATTACCTCCTGAAGGCCGACCCGCTCCATCTCGGCACCGACGCTCCCGCCCAGTACGGCAAAATCGCCCGCGCCATCGTCGACCTCCGCGATAAGACCCACTCCGGCGTCTTCAACTCGATCGCCGATGCCGCCGCCGTCGCGCCCGGCCCCGTCCTCCAGTCGCTCCAGCAGGACTTCTTCACCTCCAACTTCGGCGTCCGCAACGTGGACATCGTCGGCCCCCAGGTTGGCGCGCAGCTTCGCAAGCAGGCCATTCTGGCCACGCTCTACTCGCTGCTCGGAATGTTGCTCTACCTCTGGTTCCGCTTCGAGCTGATCTACGGTGTCGCCGCCGTCGTCGCCTGCTTCCATGACACGTTGATCACCGTCGGCGCTTTCTCCCTGCTCAATACCGAGATCTCGCTCACCGTCATCGCCGCCATTCTTACCCTCGTCGGCTACTCGATGAACGACACCATCGTCGTCTTCGACCGTATCCGCGAAAACATCAAGCTGCTGCGCAAAGACACCCTCACCGAAATCGTCAACAAGAGCATCAACCAGACCTTGAGCCGGACCGTCCTGACCTCCGGATTGACCTTCCTCACCGTCCTGGCCCTCTTCGCTTTCGGTGGAGACGTGCTCCACGGCTTCTCCCTGGCCCTCGTCATCGGCATCATAATTGGTACGTACTCCTCGATCTTCATCGCCGCCCCCATGTTGGTTGCCTATCAGCAGTGGCGTGGCAAGTCGGTTCCCGGAGCCCCGGCCCCTTCCGCCAGTAATGAAGGGCGTCGTTACAAATCGCCTGCAAAGGCTTAGTATTCAATAGCTTCACATTCGGGGATGGGTGGGCCGTCAAGTCGCCCGCTCCCCCGGTCCCCAGGTTTGTACCAGTCCCGGCTCAACCTGCCGCGCTGGATCGGCCCTCAGACTGTTTCATGGCCTTGCAGTTTCTGAAGTTTATTTTTTGCGCTTCGCACTCGATTTCGGGAGCAAATCCATCGCCCCCGGTGTCTATGTAATGTAGTAAGACGGAGAACTGGCTTATGTTTGAAGACAGCCTTCTGGAATCCGGCGGTCGAAACTCGAAGCTGCACCGGCGCGGACCCTGGGCGACATTACTGTCGTTCGTGATCCAAATCGCCCTGGTCGGAGTCCTCGTGTTGATCCCCCTGATTTACACCGAAGCACTCCCCAAGCAGCAGTTGATGGGTTACCTGGTCGCACCCCCGCCGCCACCGCCGCCACCGCCACCGCCCGCCGCCGTGCAGGTGGTCAAAGTGGTCAAGGTGCAAACGGAGATCGACAACGGCCAGCTGAAGGCTCCCACGGCTATCCCCAAAAAGATTCAGATGATCAAGGAAGATGAGGCTCCGCCGAGCACCGGCGGTGTCATGGGCGGCGTCGTTGGCGGCGTTCCCGGAGGCCAGGCAGGCGGCGTTGTTGGCGGCGTGCTCGGTTCCATCGTCAACGCGGCTCCCACCGCCGTCCCCAAGGCCGCAACCCCGCAGCGCGTCAAGGTCTCCGCGGGCGTCACCTCGGGACTCCTCATCCGCAAGATCACCCCGAACTATCCGCCTCTGGCCAAGCAGGCCCGCATTCAGGGTTCGGTTGTCCTCCAGGCCGTCATCGGCAAGGATGGCACCATTCAAAATCTGCGCGCCGTCAGCGGTCACCCCATGTTGATCCAGAGTGCTATCGACGCCGTCCGCCAGTGGAAGTACAAGCCGTACTTCCTCAACGGTGAAGCCGTCGAGGTGGATACTCAGGTCACCGTGAACTTTACCCTGGCTGGCGGCTAACCCGGCGCCAGCGGCCGGAGCGGCATTTTTGCCGCATACCCGGCGCCCAGGCGCCAGCGGCCGGAGCGGCATTTTTGCCGCGTACCCGTCGCCAAGCGCCCGCGGCCGGAAGGGCCATCAGTGGCTCGTCCCGCCGAAGCAGGGCACGTACTTTTCGTCTCTGGCAGAGTTTCCCGGCACCATCGGAACTCTGGTCCGTACAGGGCCAATCCGCAGCATAGGGCGGCCCCGGAAGTTTGAACCAAGGCCCGCGTAAGCCCTCTGGCTGCGCCTAACTAAGATTCAGAAGTCTCAAAGAGTTCTGAGGAGGAAAATCAACTCATGGTTCTCGCAAACATTGCAACTTTGGTCCTGTGCAACATGCACCAAGCCGCGGTCCTGCTCTTCCAGGAGCCAGAAGGTGGCATCGGCTGGGATCCGATCTCGCTGTGGAAGCAGATGGGCTTCCTCGCCAAGGTCGTCGTCATCATTCTGTTCCTCATGTCCGGCTGGTCGATCGGTATCATGATTGATCGCGCCCTCGCCTTCTCGGCTGCCCGCAGCCAGTCGCGCGCCTTCGCCCCCGCCGTCGCCGGCGCCCTCAAGGATGGCAAGATCGAAGAAGCCATCAAGGTTGCTGACCGCAACAAGAAGAGCCACCTGGCAAAGGTTGTCGCCGCCGGTCTGCAGGAATTCAAGGCCCACGGTGAGTCCACCGAACTGCCTGGCGAAGAACTCGAAGCCTCGCGCCGCGCCCTCGAGCGCGCCGAAGCCATCGTCCACGCCGAGTTGAAGCGCGGCCTCAGCGGTCTGGCCACCATCGGCTCCACCGCCCCCTTCGTCGGCCTCTTCGGAACCGTCGTCGGCATTCTCAACGCCTTCAAGGGAATCTCCGGCGCCAAGGCAACCGGTCTTGCTGCCGTCGCCGGCGGCATCTCGGAAGCCCTGGTAACCACCGCCATCGGCCTCTTCGTGGCCATCCCCGCCGTCTGGATGTTCAACTACTTCACCGGTCGCGTCGAAGCCTTTGACGTCGAAATGGACAACAGCTCCAGCGAATTGATCGACTATTTCCTGAAGCGCCGCAACGCTCGCCGGTAACTTTCAGGCACCGGAGATAGGCAAGCAATGGCAAAAGCTGAGAGAAGAATGGCCAACGTCACCTCGGATATCAATGTCACTCCGATGGTCGACGTCATGCTCGTGCTGCTGATCATCTTCATGGTCATCACGCCGATGCTCCAAAAGGGCGTCAGCGTGAACATGGCGAAGACCGACAACCCGATCAAAATGCCCGAGGCCGACAAGGAAGATTCCCTTATCGTCGCCGTCATGCGCGACGGTAAGGTCTACTTCAATTCCGATGTCGTGACCGCCGAGTCGTTGACCGACAAAGTGAAGGACAAACTCGCGAACAAGGCTGATAAACGTATCTTCGTCAAGGCCGACGCCGGAGCCAAGTATGGCGACGTCGTCGCGGTCGTCGATGAGGTCCGCTCCGCCGGAGTGGATCAGCTCGGCCTCCTTACCGAAGAGCGTAAGCAGGGTTCGCTCGAAACGCCGGCTTCCGCCGGGACCAAGTAGGAGACACCGCTATGTCAATGGCAATTGGTGGCGGGGACGGTGGTCCTCAGGCAAACATTAACGTAACTCCCCTGATTGACGTGTTGCTCGTGCTGCTCATCATCTTCATGGTCATCACGCCGCTCACCCCGAAGGGTCTGGATGCGCTGGTTCCCCAGCCGCCCAAAAACCCCCCGAAGCAGACCGACGTGAACGACCGCACCATCGTCGTTCAGGTGCTCAAGGGCGGCGCGGTCAAAATCAATCAGGATGATGTTGCTCTCGATAAACTCCAGGGCCGCCTTGAAGACATCTTCAAGACGCGCGCTGAAAAAATTGCGTTCGTAAAAGGTGATGAAGACCTCACCTTCTCCGACGTAGCTCAGGTAATTGATAAGGTTCACGCTGCTGGCGTGGATAAAGTGGGTCTCATCACGGCCAAGATCGAAGCCGGTCAGTAGCCGGATCGCGCGAATCATGTAAATGGGAGCGCCGTGCAAGCGGCGCTCCCGCCTCCGCGCAATCCCGCTCCTTCAACCTGCGGCAACCGGAGCGAAGTCCGTAACCGCATGCTTGGCTGCCAGGCTTCTCCTGAGACCTCTGACCCCGGCCAAAATTGGCAACGGAAGGTGACATCAAATGAACAGAATCGTACGCGTGCTGGCCGGTTTGTTCCTCGTTCTCGTCGTGCTGGCCTCCGCCGGTTGCACCAAGCTCCAGGCTCGCGACCACCTCAACAAGGGTGTGCAATCCTACAAGAACGCCCGTTACGAAGAGGCCATCGAACACTTCAAGACCGCCGTCAATCTTGATCCCAGCCTCCTCAACGCCCGCATTTATCTCGCCACGGCTTATGCCCAGCAGTACGTTCCCGGCGCTGAAACCGACGAGAACAAGCGCTACGCCTCCCAGGCCATCGAAGAATACAAAAAGGTCCTGGCCGTCGATCCCGCCAACGTCAACTCCGTCAAGGGAATCGCCTACCTCTACCTTCAGCAGAAGGAATTCGACAACGCCAAGCAGTATTACAACAAGGCCGTGCAGATCGATCCCAACGACCCGGAATCTTACTACTCCGTCGCTTTCATTGACTGGACCACCGCCTACAAGTTCCGTCAGGATGAGCGCAACAAGCTCGGCATGAAGGCAACCGATCCCCTCAAGGACAAGAAGGTCTGCGAGCTCGTAAAGACCCACAACGCTCCCGAGGTCGAGGAAGGCATCACGCTTCTCACCAAGGCCCTCCAGCTTCGTCAGGATTACGACGATGCCATGGCCTACCTCAACCTCATGTACCGCGAGCGCGCCGACTACGAGTGCGACTCGCCCGATGCCCGCACCGCCGATCTCAAGACCGCCGACAACTGGGTGGACAAGAATCTTGCCACCAAGAAGGAAAAGGCCAACAAGCAGGGCCCCGGCGGAATCGTCCTCGACCAGCCCAAGGATCAGCAGAAGTAGTTTCCACTCCGATCCACTCTTTTTTCTCAGCGGCCTCTCTCCGGGAGGCCGCTTCTTTTACATCTCAAATTTCCCCCACCGCAATTCCGCCGTTTCGTCATAGACTGGTGTTCTGAGCACGTTCTGGAGCGCCGCAGTGGCCGTAGACCTCAACTGGGAACTCACCATCCTCGAGATCGTGCAGGGCTTCTATCTCAACCTCCTGCGTAATTTTCTTCAGGATGAGGTAACTCCCCCGCGCGGCCTAGAGGCCGAGTCGCTTCGAGCCCCAGACCGTGACGTCTCCGCTCTTCTGCCCGCCATGCGCCGCTGGCTCAAGCTTCTCGACATGGCCATCACCCCGGAGATGCTCCGCCACAGTCTCACCGCCACCGTCGATCAGGATCTCGCCGAAGCACTGCTTCGCTACTACGCCCGCAAGCAGTCCCGGAACGACTTTGACCGCGACAAATCCGATTTCGTCGCCACGTTCCTCTACCGCAATCCTCGCGTTCCCGGCCAGTGGGAGCAGCGCGGCGTCTCCATCGATGGCGTTGCTCCCGTGCCTCCCTTTGAGATCGCCCTGATGGAGATTCTCGACGACGCCGACCTTCCCGAGCTCACTCCCGCCGAATCCCGCATGATCGACGAGTTCGAGTTCCTCGCCGAGGAAGTCGATAACCTGCAACATTTTGACGCACTCATGGACTCCGGGCTCATCCAGAAGGCCCGCCACATCAAGCACACCTTCGGTCCGGCCTTTTATCATCCTCACGCCCTTGCCGCCATTGCCCCCTACAACTACCGTTTTGGCCGCCGTTTCGCCGAGCTCTTTGCCGCCGCCGCCGCCCACATCAAGTCCTATGCTGACCAGTACCAGCAGAGTGGCGGCAGCCTCTCCTCCCGCGTCGAAGGAGACATCACCGTCGAGCACCTCACCCAGCTCCAGGTGGCGTCCATCCTAGGCGCCGAGTACCGCCGCGCCCAGGACAAGTTCCATCACGTCTCCCGCCTCAAGAAGGCCGTGGATTCCAGAACCCGCGGCCGCTCCCGTGACCTTGCGCCTGCGTCTGCTGCCCCCTCTGTCTCTCCCGCGTCCTCATCCGCCGCCTCCCATGCTCCGGCCGCTGCTCCGCCGCCCCACACCTTCGTCAATCACGCCCAGCTTCAGGAGGAGACCCGCATCCGCTCCGTCGAGGAGTCCATTCGCGGATGGGTCCGCGCCGCTGACGACCGCTGCCGTCACATCGTCCCGATGAAGTTCGGCAACTTCGTCCTCACCGCCGCCGAGGTCGATGCCTGCTGCGCTGATTTCCAGCACGAAAAAAGTTTCCGCGGAGACAATGCCCGCACCCTCGTCCGCATGGTCGCCGTCATGGCCCGTATGCAGGCGGAGATGGAGGAGCTGCGCCAGCGCCAGAACTCCACTCATCTCTGGCGTCCCCACGCCGACGCCCTCGTGCTCCTTCAGCAGGCTGCCTCCCAGTCCAATCAGGCGGCCCTCGCCATTGCGGAGCTCGCCACCCAGCGCGGCCTCGCCGAAAAGGTCAAGATTCTTACCGCAACCACGGAGCGCCTCCGCAACCGGCTCGATCAGGTGCAGCAAACTTTAGCGCTCACAGGTCCAGCCTCCGCCCCCTCACTTCAGTAACCGCCGCGCCCACAAGATTTCCGCTCTTCCTGCCGATAAGACCTATGCTGGTAACAAGGTTTCCCCAGAACTCCCAAATTTCATGAGTCTTTGTGCGCACCTGTCCGCGCTCAGGTTGAGGTTTCCCTAATGCATAGCACTACATATCTGTCGCGGAAGTCGTGTTGCCTCCGAGTTGCCGCTCTCGCTTCGTTCCTGCTCGTCCTTGCTCTCCAGGCCGCCTACTCCGCGGATGTTCCATCCGCCCCGGTAAAAGGAAAGTCATCGCACGAGTCGGCAATTTCCACCCGTCCCTTCCGCCACTTCGCCGTTGGCGTAACCGCCGGAACCCTCGGCCCCGGCCTTGAGGTGGCAACCACCCTCTCCCGCCGCTCCAACCTCCGCGTGGACGGGCATTTCCTCAACTACTCCCAGTCCCTCACTGAGAATGGCATCAATTACAACGGCAATCTCCGCCTCCGCGACTATCGCGCCAGTTATGACTTCTATCCCTTCGGCGGAGCCTTCCGCCTCAGCGCCGGTTTTGCCGCCTACAACCAGTTCAACGTCAAGGCCCTGGCCACCGTCGCCGCCGGGCAAACCATCACCCTCAATGATGTCGATTACTACAGCAACCCCAACGACCCGTTGACCGGCACCGCTACCCTCGCATACACGCGCAAGTACGCTCCCACCGCAACCTTTGGATGGGGCAACGCCATTCCGCGCAGTGGCCGTCACCTCGCCTTCCCCGTCGAAATCGGAGCCGCCTTCACCGGAACCCCTGCCTTCACTCTCAACATGGCTGGCAGCGCCTGCTCCACCCCTGTCCCATCCGCGGAAACCTGCGGCGACGTCACTACTTACGACGGCTTCCAGTCCAACCTGACTGCCCAGCGCCAGAAGATCACCAATGACCTCGCGCCCTTCCGCGTTTACCCCATCATCAATGTCGGAGTCACCTACCGCTTCTAACCATCTCGTCCTTGCTATCCGGCCTCGCGTTTCCGCGCGGGGCCACTTTTTTTTGCCGCGACCCACCGTAATCTTCTTGTTCCCCTCTCCCCTGTCTGTTTGATAACATGCACAACTCAACTCACCTCGTCGTTCAGAAGGAAGCGCGTCCTCATGTTCAAACGAATTCTGATCGCAAACCGCGGCGAAATTGCGGTGCGCGTCATTCGCGCCTGTCGTGAGATGGGCATCGAATCGGTCGCCGTCTATTCAGACGTGGACCGCCGTGCCCTCCATGTCCGCAAGGCCGATTTCTGCGAATACCTCGGCCCCGCTCAGGCCTCCGAGTCCTATCTCAACATTCCCAAGATTCTCGATGCCGCCCGCCGCAGCGGAGCCGAGGCCATCCACCCCGGCTACGGATTCCTCTCGGAGAACGCAAAGTTCGCCCGCGCCTGCCGCGAGGCCGGAATCGTCTTCATCGGCCCCTCGCCGGAATCCATGGAGATGATGGGCTCCAAGACCCGCGCCCGCCAGAACATGAAGAAGGCCAACGTCCCCTTCGTCCCCGGAACCGACACCGGACTCAAGAGCGCCGCCGAAGCCCTCGCCGTAGCCGAAACCATCGGCTATCCCGTCATGCTCAAGGCATCGGCCGGAGGTGGCGGCAAGGGCATGCGCATGGTCTCCAGCTCCAAAGAGCTTGCTTCCGCCCTGGAAACTACGCAGAGCGAAGCCCAGCGCGCCTTCGGTGACTCCGAGGTCTACATCGAGAAGTTCATCGAAAACCCGCGCCACGTCGAAATGCAGATCTTCGGCGACACCCACGGCAACGTCATCTACCTCGCCGAGCGCGAGTGCAGCGTCCAGCGCCGCCATCAGAAGGTGTTGGAAGAAGCCCCCTGCTCCTTCGTCGACCCTGACATGCGCCGCCGCATGGGCGAGGTCGCCGTCCAGGTCGGAAAGGCCGCCAACTACGTCAACGCCGGAACCGTCGAGTTCCTTGTCGACGCCAAAAAGAACTTTTACTTCCTCGAGATGAACACCCGCCTCCAGGTCGAGCATCCCGTTACCGAGATGGTCACCGGAATCGATCTCGTGCAGCTCCAGCTCCGCGTCGCCGCCGGCGAGCCGCTCCCCATCAAGCAGCAGGACATCGTCCTGCGCGGCCATGCCATCGAGCTGCGCGTCTACGCCGAGGATCCCGACAACAGCTTCTTCCCATCTCCCGGACGCATCACCCGCCTCATCTCTCCCTCCGGTCCCGGCATCCGTCGTGACAGTGGAATGTATGAAGGCTGGGTCGTCCCTCTCGACTACGACCCTCTGCTCGCCAAGCTCATCGCCTACGGAGAAGATCGTCCCCAGGTCATCAACCGCCTGCGCCGCGCTCTCGTCGAGTACTTCATCGGAGGCATCAAAACCAACATCTCTCTCTTCCGCCGCATCCTGCTTCATCCTGACTTCCAGGCCGGGCGCGTCGATACCGGATTCCTCGACCGCCTCCTCAAGGAGCCGCCGCACCCGGATGCCCGCACCGAGCGCCGCGTTCCCATCGTCGCTCTCGCTGCCGCCATCTTTGCCCAGCAGCCCGCTCCTGGAGCTCAGCCCTCCCGCACCGACGACGGACTCCACGCCGCCACGCCGCGCGCCGCCACTGCCGTCGAAAATGGAGAACTCAAACCCAGCGGATGGAAGACCGCCGCGCGCACCGAGGGGGTGGGCCGATGAAATACGAAGTCCTCATAGATGGTCACTCGCACCAGATCGAACTCGAGCGCGCCGACAAGGGATACCAGGCAACCGTCGACGGCGAGCCATTTGCCCTCGATGTCGCCATGACCGCTCGCGACGTTCTCTCCATCATTCACGAGGGACGAAACTACGAGGCCAAGCGCGAGTACTCGCTCCTCGGTGAAACCCACATCATCGTCGGCTCCGAGCGCTTCCTTGCCGAGGTGCGCGATCCGCGCTCTCTCCGCAGCCGCCGCGCCTCCGCCCGGCACGAGGAAGGCCCGCTCAAAATCCTTGCTCCCATGCCCGGAAAAATCGTCCGCGTCATCGCCGCCGAGGGTGACGAAGTCGAAGCCGGTCAGGGCCTGGTCGTCGTCGAAGCCATGAAGATGCAGAACGAGATCAAGTCGCCCAAGAAGGGAAAGGTCACCAAAATCGCCGTCAAGGAAGCCTCCGCTGTCAACGCCGGAGACCTCCTCGCCATCGTCGAATAGCCGTCCTTGCCCTGGCTTTTGCCTTTGCTTTTGCTCTTGTTCTCGCTTTTGTTTCTTGCTCTTGATCTTGTTTCTCCGCGCTGGTGCCCCATTTCTGCCCTCCTTTGGCAGAAGTGGGGTAGTTGCTCCTGCTTTTGCTCCCGCTCCCGCTTTTGCTTCTGCTTTTGCTCTTGTTGAGGTGTCATTCCGAACGAAGTGAGGAACCCCTGCCCCGCCCAAATATTCCGCGCTGCCCCAAAGGCACTTCAACCTGCCCCCGATTTTCGTTCTTTCCCCAAAACAAAGCGCCCGGCCATAACCGGGCGCTCTGCCTTTAACCTGTGTAACCTGCGCAACCTGCGAAACCTCGAAACCTTCCCCTACTGCCCGCTGGCCTTCAAAATCTGGTCCGCCAGATAATTCTCAATCGCTGCGCTGTTGTGCAATGACTCGTAGTATGCGCTCTTCAACAACTGTTCCCGCCGGTCGCGCAGCTGTTCGCGAATCGCCTGTTGCACGCGCGGATCGTTCAGCTCCCGCTGTCCCGCCGGCTCCTTCGAAATCAGCTTGATGATGCGGTAGCCGAACACCTGGTGAGTCCCGTTGTCTGCCGCCGGCAGCGGAGCCGTGATCTGTCCCGGCTTCAGCCGGTTGATCGCCTCATAGGCCTGCTTGTCGCTTTGCAGCGAGTTTTCAGGAATGAATCCCAGGTCGCCGCCCGTCGCCGAAGTGTCAGGCTGTTCGCTGTAGTTCATCGCCACCGTGGCAAAGTCTTCGCCGCTCTCCAGCCGGTTCTGCAGCATCGAAACTTTTTTCTTCGCCTCGCCCTCGTTCTGCGCCTTGTCGTTCTTCAGGTTCCGAACCTGCGGGCTGGGCTGCGTCGTCACCAGGATCTGCGCCAGGTGATACTGCGGAACAATCAGGTTGAACTCCGATTTGTGCTGGTTGTAATAGTTCGAAATATCGCTGTCGCTGATGTTGATCTTCGACGTGATCTCTTTGTTCAGAACTTTTTCCACCGTGATCGACCGCCGCAGATCGCGCTTGAAGTCCTCCAGCGTGATTCCGCGCTCTTTCATCCGTGCGTCGAACTCTTCTTTCGTAAACGGCGCGCGGATCTCGCTCAGCTTTCCGTCCACTTCTTCGTCCGTCGCCAGCAGCCCCAGCTTTTCCGCGCGTTGCAGCAGAATCTCGTTCTCAATCAGTTCGCGCAGAATACTCAGCCGCAAACTCTGTGCCTGTTCCGTCGAAGGCACCGGCTGCCCCTCTGTTTGATTGCGGTAATACTTATCTACTTCCGTGCGTAGAATCTTTCGCCCATTCACCCGGGCCAATACGTCCGTGCCGCCCTGCTGGCTCTTGCAGCCCGTACCCGCAAATAGACTCAGCGCGCAGATTCCCAGCACCGCCGCGCCCCATACGCTCATCTTGCGATTCAATCGGAATTCCTCCAGCTCTGCAATGACCTGTATCTTGCCGCCGCGCCCTGCCTGCATTCTGCGCGGGCTATTCCTTCAGATTCGTTTGACCCGTGGATTCTACTGTCCTGGCCCCGGCCCGCCCAGGCTCTTCAGTTCCTTGTCCAGCACCAGCCGGAATTCGCCTTCGGGTACGGCTCCATCCATCTTCATTCCGTCGATAAAGATCGCCGGCGTCGATTCCACGCCTACCGTCTCGGCCTCTTTCACGCTGGCGTTCAGCTCGCTCTTCGTCGCCTGGGTCTCCACGCAGCTCTTCAAGGCCGCCGCGTCGGTCAGGTGCTTCCGTCCGATCTCAAGCGTAATCCTGTCCACTTCCGCAAGCTGCCCCGGCACGGCTCGCTGCTCGCCCTTGATCTGCTGCGGATTCGCGTGTACGTAGTCGGCAAAATCCCAGTACGCGCCCTCGCTCTGCTTCGCCAGGCATCCCGAATCCACCGCTGCCCGCTCCGCCCACGGATGCAGTTCAAACAGCGGATAGTCCTTGTACACAACTCGGATCCGGTCGCCGTAGCTCTTCAGCACGTCGTTCAGCGTCTCATGCATGCGCGAGCAGTACGGGCACTGGAAGTCGTCATACACCACCACCGTCAGCCGCGCGTTCTTGTTGCCCCGCACCGGACGCCCCGTCAGGTTGATCTTCGCCATCACCTCGGCCAGCGGATCGCGCGTCAGGTCCATCTTCACAACCGACAGCAGCGTCTTGCCGTCCTTGCTCAGCAGCAGCTCGCGCGATTGCACCTGGCCCTTGTAGGTCATCTTCACCACCAGGTGATCGTATCCCGCGAACTCCTTGCTCTGTGTCCGCTCGCCCGCTGTAATTTCCACAAACGGAGGAACCGCAAACGTCGAGCGAACCTGCTTCTCAATCCTGCGGTCCAGCTCTGCGCCGCTCGGACTCTGGGCCCGGCAACCGATTGCCAGCAGCATCACACAAAGAAATAAACGGCGCATCCACCACTCCCCAACCCGCTTCGGATTCCATTCCATAAACCATTGAATTATCTCACGCGCCCACTTTCAGGGCACCCGCCGCCCGCCGCCCCGCCCACAAAATAGCAAAGCCGCCATCAGGCGGCCCCCTATCAATCAACTTCGCTCTCACAGGTGCCCCATCCTGGCCTTCCTTTGGCTAGGGTGGGATAGTTGCCCTCGACCTTGGTGCCGCATATCTGCCCGTACTTGGCAGATGTGGGTCCGTTGCCCTTGCATCTGTTTTGCCCTTGCTCGTGTCCTTATTCTTGTTCTTGTTCTTGCTCTTGCTCTTGTCCTTATTCTTGTCCTTGCTCTTGCCGTTGCCTTGGCCTTGGTCTTGGCTCTTGTTTTTGCTCCTGTTCTTGAAGGGTCATCCTGAGCGCCAGCGAAGGACCCCAGCACCGCTCAAATATGCTGTGCCGCCCCAGAGGCTTTCCAACCCGCCATCGATTCAGCTTCCCCATCTTCGCCGCGTAGAGGGGGGACTTGCTCTTCTCCTACCGCAAGCTCTCCACCTTCAACACCGCGTTCATCGACCCCGACCGGAACCCTTCCACGTCCAGAGCCACGTACTTGAACCCGCAAGCCTTGATCTCCGCGCTCATCCGCGCAAACATCTCCAGCGTCAGCGCCCGTTCCAACTCTTCGGGGGCAATCTCAATCCGCGCCACATCCCCGTGGTGCCGCAGCCGGAACTGCCGGAATCCCATCGCCCGCAGCGCATCTTCTCCGCGCTCCACCTGCTCCAGTGCCTCCCTGGTCACCGCGCGTCCGTACTCAATCCTCGATGACAGGCATGCCGACGCCGGCTTGTCCCACACCCGCAGCCCGGCCTCTGCCGCCAGCGCCCGGATATCGCTCTTCGTCAGTCCCGCCTCCAGCAGCGGAGCCGCAACCCCATGCTCCCGCGCCGCCTTCTGTCCCGGACGCCAATCCCCCTGGTCGTCCACGTTCACTCCATACGCTACTGCCGCCCAGCCATTCGCTTTGGCAAACTTCTCCATCACGCCAAACAGCTCGTCCTTGCAGTGGAAGCACCGCATCGCGTCATTCCGCTGATAGTCCGCGTTCTCCAGCTCATCCGTCCGCACAATCTCCAGCGGAATCCCATACTCCTCCGCGAAGCTCACCGCGTCGCGCATCTGCGCCCGCGCCAGCGAAGGCGAATCCGCCATCACCGCCAGCATTTCCCCCTGCGTCTGCGACCGGAGGGCCGTCTTTTGGCCCGTACTTGGCGCAGACAGCACCTCGTGCGCCGCCCACGCCAGGTAAGCCGAATCCACTCCGCCCGAATACGCCACCAGCACCCGCCCCAGCTCCCGCAGCCGCGCATACAGCCGCTCGCGCTTCTCTTCCAGTTCGCTGGACATCAAACCCTCCGCTCCATTCAACTCCATGCCCCTTATGTTAAATGACTCCCCGCCATCCGTTCAGGATGCCCCACCAACCCTGCTCTTCCCCGATTCATTAACGAAAGAAAATCACCGTATCCTTTAGTAAGCCAAATCTTAACGAAAGCATCCTTTCGTTATCCGTTTGCTAACGAAAGGATGCGGAGCTATTCTTTCGTTAGCAAATGTCGAAAGGGGCAGGCATGGTCATCCAGCGCGCCACTGGGAGGTATCTCACATCCACAACGGCGGGAGAGACGGTGCGAGCTTTTGTGCCATCCCCCCTACCGCCGGAACCGCCCCTTGACCTCGACCCGCTCCTACCGCTCCTTGACCGGGCAAATCAGGCCGTAGGTCGCCTTGACGGTGTCTCCAGCCTGCTGCCAACGGCATTCTTACTCTATCTGTACGTGCGCAAGGAGGCTCTGCTCTCCTCCCAGATCGAAGGTACGCAGTCCTCTCTCTCTGACCTGCTTCTCTTCGAGAATGAGGACGTCCCCGGCGTACCGCTCGATGATGTCCAGGAGGTCTCGCACTATGTCGCGGCCATGGATCACGGACTCAAGCGTCTCAAGGAGGGTTTTCCTCTCTCTCTCCGTCTCATCCGGGAAATACATGAAGTGCTCCTCAGTGGCGGGCGCGGAGCCGATAAACAACCAGGTGAATTTCGCCGCTCGCAAAATTGGATTGGAGGCACTCGCCCTGGCAATGCCGTTTTCGTGCCGCCTCCGCCGCAGGAGTTGGATGCTGCGCTCGGTCAATTTGAAAATTTTCTGCACGATGAGCAGACGCATCTTCCCCTGCTCGTGCAACTCAGCCTCATTCATGTGCAGTTTGAAACCATCCACCCTTTTCTGGATGGCAACGGCCGCGTCGGGCGCCTTCTGATTACGATGCTTCTCTGCGCCAGGGGCGCGCTGCGTGAACCCCTGCTCTACCTCAGTTTGTATTTCAAGGCCAACCGCAACCGTTACTATGAGCTTCTACAGAAGGTCCGAGTTGAGGGTGTCTGGGAAGAGTGGATCGAATTTTTCCTGGAAGCAACAGCGGTCACGGCTGCGCAGGCGGCTGAGACTGCACGGCAACTCATTCAACTTTTCACCGAAGATCGAAGCCGCATTCAAAACCTCGGACGAGCTGCGTCCTCTGCCTTGCGGGTTCACGAATACATGCAGAAGAAGCCTCTCCTGAATATTCCCAAGGCAGCGGAATCGCTCGGCTTGTCCGCGCCCACCGTAACCTTGGCCCTCAAGCAATTAGTGAAACTGGGGATCGCTCAGGAAACCACGGGGCGCCAGCGTGGCCGCATTTACGCCTACCAGCAATACCTGAAGATCATTAGTGAGGGCACCGATCCGCTTCCGCGCTGAACGCAAAAGCGCCGCTCTTTGCCGAGCGGCGCTCCCATCGTCCATCACGTCTTACAGAATGTATCTCGACAGATCGTGATCTTTCACAATGTCCGCCAGCATCGTGCCAACGTATGCGCGGTCGATCTTCACTTCCTTATCCTTCAACTCCGGAGCCTCGAAGCTGATCTTGTCCAGCACCCGCTCCATGATCGTATGCAGCCGCCGCGCTCCGATGTTTTCCGTATTCTCGTTCACCTTCGCCGCGAAGATCGCAATCTCCTCCAGCGCATCCGGCGTAAACTCCAACTTCAATCCTTCCGTATCCAGCAGCGCCACGTATTGCTTCGTCAGTGACGACTTCGGCTCCGTCAGAATCTTCACAAAGTCTTCCACCGTCAGCGACTTCAGCTCCACCCGGATCGGGAAGCGCCCCTGCAACTCCGGAATCAGGTCGCTCGGCTTCGATACGTGGAACGCGCCGGCCGCAATGAACAGGATGTGATCCGTCCGCAGCATTCCGTAGCGCGTGTTGATCGTCGTGCCTTCCACAATCGGCAGAATGTCTCTCTGCACGCCCTCGCGCGATACATCCGGCCCATGTCCGCTCTCGCGTCCCGCGATCTTGTCGATCTCGTCCAGAAAGATGATGCCGCTCTGTTCCACCCGGTCCAGTGCCGTCTTCGTCACCTGGTCCATGTCGATCAGCCGCTGCTCTTCTTCCGCAATCAGGTATTCAAAGGCCTCGCTCACCTTCATCTTCCGCTTTTTCGTGCGCTGGCCAAAGATGTTGGGCAACATGTCCTTGAAGTTGATGTCCATGTCTTCAATGCCCTGGTTGCTGATGATCTCAAACGCCGGCATATTCTTTTCGCGCACGTCCAGTTCCACCGTGCGGTCGTCCAGCTTGCCTTCGCGCAACTGCTGGCGCAGTTTTTCCCGGGTCCGCGTATTGCTCTCTGTTGGTGCCGCCATTGGCAGCGCAATCGCCGTTGTCGCGGCCTCGCCCGGAATCGTCGCCGGCTCACTCGTCGCCGTTGGCGTCGCGCCATCCACCGGAGTGCTCGTCGGAGAAGGCGGCAGCAGCAGATCCAGAATGCGCTCTTCCGCATTCATCTCCGCCTTTTCCGCCACGTCTTCCAGCTTTTCTTCGCGCACCATGTCGATGGCGATTTCAATCAAATCGCGGATCATCGATTCCACGTCGCGTCCCACGTAGCCCACCTCGGTAAACTTCGAGGCCTCCACTTTCAGGAACGGCGAATTCGCCAGCTTTGCCAGCCTGCGTGCAATCTCCGTCTTGCCCACGCCCGTCGGCCCAATCATGATGATGTTTTTCGGCATCACCTCTTCGGCCATCTCCGGAGAAAGTTTCTGCCTCCGCATCCGGTTCCGCAGTGCAATGGCCACGGCGCGCTTCGCGTCGTGTTGTCCCACCACGTACTTGTCCAGCTCGGCCACAATTTCGCGCGGTGTCAACTCGTCCAGCGCGATCAGTTCTTCTTCCACGGTCTGTGGCAGATAAATCGCCATTCCAGTTCCTTTCGGTCCCTGCTCGCCTTACAGCTCTTCAATCGTGAACTTCTCGTTCGTATAGATGCAGGTCTGTCCCGCAATTGTCATCGACGCTTCGGCAATCTTCAGCGCGTCCAGCTCCGTGTATTGCAGCAGAGCCCGCGCCGCGCTCAGCGCAAACGGACCGCCGCTGCCAATCGCCGCAATGTCGTCGTCCGGCTCAATCACGTCGCCGTTGCCGCTCAGCAGGTACGTCTGCTGATTGTCGGCCACCAGCAGCAGCGCCTCCAGTTGTCGCAAGCTCTTGTCCGTCCGCCAGTCCTTGGCCAGCTCTACTGCCGAGCGCCCCAGGTTTCCCGCGTACTGTTCCAGCTTCGTCTCAAAGCGCGCAAACAGGCTGAACGCATCGGCCGTCGAGCCCGCAAACCCCGCCAGAATCTTGTTCTGGTACAGTCGCCGGATCTTCCGCGCGTTTTGTTTGATCACGTGGTCGCCGAGTGTCACCTGCCCATCGCCCGCCATCACCACTCGTCCCGCGCGGCGCACGCACAGCACGGTGGTAGAGCGGATTCGCTGATTCTGGGAAGGTGCCTCGAAGGAAAGAAAGCCACTCATTGATTTCGTAGGCATTGGCGTAGTCTTTGATTATAGCAAGTCCACGCCCGCGCCCTGTCCCTCCCCTCTTTGCCTCCACCCGGAGGCTGCGAACTTTTTCTTCGTTCTTCCCTTTGCCCGCCCCATCACTTCACTTTCGCCTTTTCGTCGCCTTTTTCGCGTAACATGCCTTCCGTAACCCCAGGCCGGTGTCCGTCCAGCGCCGTATATGCAACCTTTTTGTTGACTCTCTCGTCCCCCACTTGTTACCCTTTGCATGTCGTTCCACAAAATAAGCAGGCAAGGGAGGGGGCGTGCAAGCGCTCCGCCGAGGCATCGCCAAGCGTGCCTTTCTGCTTCTGGCCTCCGTTCTCGCTGGCCATCTATCTTTTGACTTCTCGGGAGAATGCTTTGCGGAAACGTTGGTACATCCTTTTTGTTGCGCGCGACAAAGAAGGACAGCTCCGCAAAATCCCCATCCCCGTTCACTACCTGTATGTGTTCCTCGCCGGAGCTCTCATCGGCATGTTCACCATCACCGGCATGGCTGGCTCCTACGCCCGCATGTTGTGGAAGGTCGAGCGCTTCAATGAGCTCCGCGCTGAGAAAGATCAGATCAAGCGCAACTACTCCCAGCTTGAGCAGGTCTCCAAAGAGAAGGATGTCCAGGTAGCGTCGCTCGGCTCCATCGCCGGCGAAGTCTCCGCCCTCTACGGACTCAAAACCAACTCCCGCCTCCTGCCCACCAACGACAATGTACAGCCGGAGCAGTACCAGGCGTCGCTTGATACCCTCTACGCCCTCCGTGGCTCGGCCCTCACAGGAGCCGCCGCCGCCGGCCTGCAGGACACCAACCGCCGCCTCGCTTCGCTCTCGGATTGGACCCGCGCCGCCGATGCTCCCTCGCTCTGGCCCGTCGAAGGCCGTCTCACCAGCTCCTTCGGTGAGCGTGTCGATCCCTTCAACGGAGAAGGCGCATTCCATAGCGGCATTGATATCTCCGTTCCCTACGGCACGCCTGTCCACGCCGCTGCCGATGGCGTCGTCAGCTTCGCCGAATTCATGAGCGGATACGGTCGCCTCATTACCGTCGATCACGGCCACGGCGTCTCCACCCGTTACGGCCACCTCTCAGGATTCGCCATTACTCCCGGCCAGCACGTCCGCCGAGGCCAGGTCATCGGATACGTTGGCACCACCGGACGCGTCACATCCCCTCATCTTCACTACGAAGTCCGCATCCAGAGTGTCCCCGTCAATCCGCACAAATATCTCCGCATCACCATGGCCCAGGCGTCCACCCGCGCCGCCAGCTAGCCGCGCAGCTCGGTGCCCAATCTCAATTGATCACCAATACGGAATTTGTCCCGAAAATCGCATTTCAATGCACATTCTTCCCCGCACGGAACTTTTTCCCTCCGCCCGTGCTCCTTTAGAGGTAATCTTTCATCTCACAAGTAATCGCTTATGAGCATTCTTAATTACTGCGCCGCCAATCCCGCCTCCGTTCCTCTCACGGCCACTGCTGCTGATGCCATTGAGGCCATGATCCACCGCCGCATGGGTGCCTCTGCCGTTGTGGACGAGCATGGCATCGTCGCCGGCGTCTTCACCGAGCGTGACGTCATGAGGCGCGTCTCTCTCTCCGGCCGCGACCCTCACACGCTTCCCATCACCGAGGTCATGACCACCCCGGTCCTCATGGCGACCCGCTCCACTTCCATCGCCGAGGCCACCGCCGTCATGATCAACCACCAGGTGCGTCACCTCCCGGTTGTTGAAGATGATGGCCGTCTCATCGGAATCCTCTCGATCCGCCACGTCCTGGAGCGCAAGGTAGACGAACTCACCGCCCAGATCCGCGAATCCGCCAACGTCTAACTCCCCAGCTCTTGGTGGCCCGCATCCGCCTTCCTTTGGCGAATGTGGGGAACAGTCCTTGCTCTTGTATTTGGTTTTGGTGCCCCATTTCTGCCGGGCGCCTGCGGCCGGAGCGGCAGTACTTGCCGCGTACCCGGCTGCGAAGCTCCTTTCGCAGAACTAGATCCGTTTTGGTGCCCCATTTCTGCCTTCCTTTGGCAGAAGTGGGTCTGTTGACTTTGTCCTTGCTTTTGACTTTGCTCTTGCCTCTGTCCTTGCTCTTAACCTGCGCAACCTTCGCAACCTGTGCAACCTCCCCAACCTCTTCCTTTTGAATCCTCCTCCGTTTCGGAGTACCCTTTCCCGTCATGCCAATTCCTGAAACCCGCCTCATCGAACGCATCGCCCGCGCCAGCCAGGCGGCCCAGCCCGCGCCCCGCCGCGCGCCCTCCGCCCGTGTTTTGCAGTCCATCGGAGACGATTGCGCCATCCTCTCCACGCTCCCCGGCGCTGAAACCCTCGTCACCACCGACTTTTCCATCGAGGGCGTTCACTTCCGCCGCGAGTGGCATCCCGCCGATTCCGTCGGACACCGCTGCCTCACACGCGGACTCTCTGACATTGCCGCCATGGGGGGCACTCCCTTCGCCGCGTTCCTCTCTCTCGCTCTTCCCGCCGAGCTCCCTCAGCGCTGGGCCGATCAGTTTTTCGATGGACTCCTCACCACCGCCAAGAAAGCGGGTGTCACCCTCGCCGGAGGCGATCTCTCCCAATCCCTCTCCGGAGTCCTCGCCGACATCACCGTCATCGGCTCCGTCCCCGCCGGTAAGGCCATCCGTCGCGCCGGAGCACAGCCCGGCGACCGCATCTTTGTCAGCGGAGAGCTCGGCGCGCCCTACGCCCTCCTCGAGCAGATGTATGCCGCCCCCGGACGCCGCTTCCGCGCCTCTTCCTATCCCGCGCACTTCTACCCCCAGGCCCAGCTCGCCCTCGCCCGCTTCCTCGCTGACAAGCAGCTTCCCTCCGCCATGATTGATATCAGCGATGGACTCTCGCTCGACCTCGCCCGCCTCTGCAAGGCCTCCCGCGTCGGAGCGCTGCTCCAGGAGAACGCCATCCCCATCGCCTCGCTCAATCGCCACGAGGTCGAACTCCGCCACGCCCTCCACGGCGGAGACGAATACCAGCTTCTCTTTACCGTCCCTCCCGGACGCCGCCTCCCCGCCGAGTACCAGGAGATCCCTCTCTCCCTCATCGGTTACATCACCGACGGAGACGAAATCGCCATCGAGCACGAGAACGGATACATCACCGAGCTCGAGCCCCAGGGCTGGCAGCACTTCACCCCCGAGGCCACCCGCGCCACCAAACGCCCCAAACCCAAACCCTGAACCTTTACCCTTGCCCTTGCTTTTGCCTTTGCATTTGCCCTTGCTCTTGTCCTAGCTTTTGAGGGGTCATCCTGAGCGCAGCGAAGGACCCCAGCGCCGCCCCAATATCCCGCACAATCCCAGAGGCTCCTCCACCGCCGCTCGATTTTGTCCCCCGAAAAAAGAAAGGGCGCAGCCGAAGCCGCGCCCATCTCATTCCCACTCAAGCCTATTTCTTCTTCGCGCTCTTCACCGCGGCCGCCGCAGGCAGCGCCGCCTTCACCTTCTCAATCGTCTCGTAGAGCTTGCCCTGGTCCGTCACCTCTTCATACGGTTCCTGCGCAGAAATGCTCACCACGTAAATCGTCGGAGTCTGATGCACCCCCGTCTCTTTTCCCAGCTCGGTGTCGGCCTCCACCTTTGCGCGCAGCGTCCCTGTCGGGTCGTAGAACGCCGGCAGCGCCGTGTGGTGGGCCGCCGCGAAGTCGTCCGCCCACTTCCGCAGGTTCGTTTTGTAGATCGCGTTCTGGTTCCCAAAGATGTATTGCCGGAAGGCCTCGCCCAACTGCGGTGATTGCGAATCGAAGTACCGCGCCATGATGTGCGCTTCCTTGCTCCAGTGGTGCTGCGGCAGGATAAAGTCATGGCGCACCATCGGCAGCCCATAGTTCCGCTCCGCCTGCACCAGCAGCGGATCGGCTTTGGCGCACGCCGGGCACTCCAGGTCCTCAAACACCACCAGCGCAATCCGGCTCCCCGCCGGAGGATGCAGCGCGCTTGTGTTGTGTGCCTCGGCCGCCCACGCCGCCGAAGCCGCCATCACCACCATCGCAACCAGCGCCACCATCTTCTTCTTCATCGATTCCATTCCCCTTCAGTATTGATTCTTCAACCGGTGCCCCGCATCAGCCCTACTTAGCAGATGTGAGTTTGTGCATCTTTGGATTCTTACTTTTTCTCAGCCGCCTGCATCTGCTCTATCATCGCAAACAGCTTGCCCCGCTCCAGCGTCTCCACAAACGGAACCCCGCGCTGGCTCACGCTTACTACAAACACCGTCGGAGTATGAATCACTCCCACCTGCTGCCCCAGCGCGTAATCGGCCAGCACCAGCTTCTTCAGCTCGCCCTTCGGATCGTACTGCTCCGGCAACTCCAGCCCATGCTGATCGGCAAACCGCTCTGCCATCCCGCGCAGATTGTCTTTGTTGATCGAACCCTGGTTCGCATACACCCAGCGCCGGAACTGCTCGCCCAGCGGCAGCGCTTGCTTCGCGCTCTTCGCATCGGCTTTCGCATCGGTCTTCGCGTCAAAGTACCGCGCCATCACATGAGCCTCAAAGCTCCAGTTGTGCATCGGCAGCGGAAAGTCCCGCCGCACCAGCGGCACGTTGTACTTCGCCGAGGCCTCCAGTAGCAGCGCTTCGGCGTCCGCACAATCCGGACATTGCAGATCTTCAAATGCAACCAGCGCCACCGCCGCGCCCTTCGGCGGACGCAGCGCGCTCGTATCGCCCGCCCGCATCACCGCCGGAATCACAAGCATCCCCAGCACTGCAGCAATCTCCACGGCTTTGCGAAGACTCATCGTCTCTCTCTTCTCTCAGCAGGTTGCCCAGAGCCGGCCAGCAGCTTCTGCTCTGGCCTCCCATGATAGACGATGCTCCCACCCCGCGCACTCCACCTTTCGCCTATCCTCCCCTGCTTTTCGCGTCCCCTTCGCGCAAACCATCAACCACAAAAAAGGTGAGGCGCAGATTTTGTCTGCGCCTCGATGCGATGCAAAGGAGGTCTTCTACTTTCTATGCTCGTTAGACGAACCAACTTCCCATTCGTTAGCCGGTTCATGATTTTTTCTTGAGCGCCCCTTCCGGCTCGCGCCCACTTCGGCCTTTGCTCCAGTTCCGTCTCAGGGATGTCCCTGAGGGTGAATCCTGACACTTCGCAGCGCCGGAGCAACCATGTACCCCTCCGTCAACCCGCCTCCGCCAAACTACTGACCAACCAGTCAATCGTTCGCCACCTTGCTCAACCATTAACCACTTTATAAATCTTCGTTTTCCAACGATTAACCACCTTGCCAATCGTCCGCCTCCCCCGCCTCCCCGCCCGGCATCGGCCACGAGCTCTCAATTTTCTCCTGAAGCTCCGTTTGGCCCTGTGTTTATGCCCATTCAACCCGCATGCGGCGCGCTTTCTCCCGGACGAGTAGAATTTAGCCATGGCAACTATCGTTCGCTCATTTGCCAAGATCAATCTCGGCCTTGCGATTGGCCCTGCGCGGCCTGATCGTTTTCACGCCCTTGAGACCATCTACCAGACTGTTGGCGTCCATGACGTCATCCGCGTCGAAGCCGCGCGCGGCAACGGCATTGATATTCGTTGCAGGAATCCCCAGGTTCCATGCGATGAATCCAACACCTGCTATCGCGTTGCCGACCGCATGTTGCGCCACTGGAAACAGCGCGCCAAGCTCACCATCACCATCGAAAAGAATCTCCCCGTGCAGGGTGGACTCGGCGCCGGCTCCTCCAACGCCGTGGCCACCATGTTCGCCCTCGAACGTGAGTTGAAAGAGCCGCTTCCCCCCGAAGACCGTCTCCGCATCACCGCTGAAGTCGGTTCCGATTTACCCTTGTTTTTGTTGGGTGGAACCGTGCTCGGCCTCGGCCGCGGCGAAGAAGTTTATCCTCTTGCCGACCTGCCTCCCATCGCCTGCGTGCTGGTTACGCCGCAGGTCGCGGTCTCTACGCCGCAGGCTTTCCGCGACTGGGACTCTTTCATGGAGAGCGAAGCCAAGGCCTGGAAGTTGACTGTCCCCAATGGCTCCGTTACACTATCTAAGTTCAATCGCTCTGCGTTTGAGTGGTTGAGCTACCTGAATGTATCCGGTGTTCCCGTCGAGGCTGATGGGAACCGGGTCGAGACTCCGCTTCTCGACCTCGTCCGTGCCGGGATAGAGAACGATTTCGAAAGAGTCGTATTTCCTCAATATCCCGAATTGCGTGACGTGAAGCGAGTTCTTGAACGCGAAGGCGCTGATTATGCTTCGCTCTCCGGATCAGGCTCGACGATGTACGGATTATTCCGTAGTCGTGAGCGTGCGGTGAAGGCTGCCGCACGGATGAGCGCGGATGGATTGGCAGCCACGGTCACCGAAACGCTACCGCGCAGTGATTATCGCGCGCAGATGTTTGTAAAGTAGCTTCGTGGTGGGCAGGCGGCAACAAGTGCCGCTCCGGCCGCGAAGCCAGGCGATTCGGCGATGCTTGCTCCACTGGGCGGTAGACTAATGGTAGGTCAAGTGCCTTTGGAGCACTTCGTCCAGGTTCGAATCCTGGCCGCCCAGCCAGACTCTCAGGTCAGGGAATAAACGTGCAACACCGGTTTCAGGTTCGCTGCGCCGCGAATGTGTCGCGCGCCGCCAACCTGAGGTTTCACGCGATTTAAGCGGGGATCAACCAGTCCCCATAGCGGAGATAGCGATGGACACAGTAGCCAGACCGAGCGTAGTGGCAGCAGCAGCCGAAGCCGCGCAAACCGCGCCTGAAACAGGAGTCGCAACTCCTGCCAAGGCCGTTGAGCAACCCAAGAGCGACAAGAAACCGGCGCCCACGCGCCGTGATGACAAGTTGAGAATTTTCTGCGGCACCTCAAACCCGGCGCTGGCCAAAGAGGTCTGCGATTTCCTCGGACTTCCCCTGGGGCAGACGTTTCTGACCCAGTTTTCCGATGGCGAGATTTACGTGCAGATTCTGGAGAACGTTCGCGGTTCGGATGTGTTTGTGATTCAGCCGACCTGCGATCCGGTCTCGCACAACCTGATGCAGTTGCTGCTGATTATCGATGCGCTCAAGCGCGCATCGGCACGGCGCATCACCGTGGTGATTCCGTATTTCGGCTACGCGCGGCAGGACCGCAAGGACAAGCCCCGCGTTCCGATCAGTTCCAAACTGGTGGCCGACATTCTTACAACGGCAGGAGCCAATCGCGCGCTGGTCGTGGATCTTCACGCTCCGCAGATTCAGGGCTTCTTTAATATTCCGGTGGATCACCTGTTTGCTTCGCCGGTGCTGGTGGATCACTTCCGCAAGCAGAACCTGCCGAACCTGACGGTGATCTCGCCCGATGCCGGCGGCGTGGAGCGCGCCCGCTTTTTTGCCAAGAAGATGGATGCTCCGATGGCGATTGTGGATAAGCGCCGCACGGAGATCAATGTAACGGAAGTGATGAACGTGATCGGCGACGTGCGCGGACGCACTTGCCTGATTCTCGATGACATTGTGGATACAGCGGGAACGCTGGTCAAGACCGTGCAGGCGCTGCTGGATAACGGCGCGGTTTCGGTCTCCGCCTGTGCTTCTCACGCAGTTCTCTCCGGACCGGCGCTGGAACGGATTTCCAAGTCGAACCTGAAGGAACTGGTTGTCACCAACACAATTCCGCTGAGCGAAGCGGGACAGAAGGAACCGAAGATCAAGGTGCTTTCGATCGCAGGTCTCATCGCGCGTGCGATCCAGTCGATCCACGAAGAGACCTCGGTGAGCAAGTTGTTTAACTAAGCCCGGCGCGAGCGCTGTGCTCCGGGACCATGACGTAGAAGGAACAGACTGATGGCAACCGCAACCGCAACAAACACCGTGGAAGCAGTAGTGCGTGAAGCTTCCGACAAAAATGCCGCGCGCCGTCTGCGCACCACTGGAATGATTCCAGCGGTGTTGTACGGCGCCAAGAAAGACCCGCGCGCCATCGCCGTGGATCCGAAACAGATTCTGAAGATTCTGCGTTCGGCTTCGGGTCACAACACGATCTTCGAGATCAATCTCGAAGGCGAACAGGCCAAGGCGATGGTTGTGGACTGGCAATACGAACCGCTGAAGGGAAGCCTGCTGCACGTCGACCTCAAGCGCATCGCAATGGATCAGAAAATGCGTCTTTCGATTCCGGTGCATCTCCAGGGCGAAGCCAAGGGGACCAAGGAAGAGGGCGGCCTGCTGGATCTTGTGCTGCGCGAAATTCAGATCGAGTGCCTGCCGGCGGACATCCCGAGCAGCATCACCGTGGACGTCACCAACCTCGGCCAGGGAGACGCGATTCGCGTTGCCGATCTGCCGCAGACCGCTTCGTTGAAGTACCTGAACGATCCGGACGCTCTAGTTGTGCACATCACCTTTGTGAAGGAAGAAGCTGTTGCTGCGCCCGCGGAGGGCGTGGTTGCTGCAGTCGCCGAGCCTGAAGTCATCAAGAAGGGCAAGGTTGACGCGGAACCTGAAGCCAAGGACGCAAAGAAGGACACGAAGAAGAAATAACTGCCGGGGCGGACTCAGGCGGCATGGCCGCATGAGTCTCCGGCGATGGGAGAGGCTGCACGGTGAAACTGATTGTCGGGCTCGGAAATCCGGGCGTCGAGTACCAGTTCACACCGCATAACATGGGGTTTCTGGCGATTGATCGCATCGCCGGGCAGTGCGGAGTGAACGTTGCAAACCGCCACTGCAAGGCAGTTACGGCGAGAGCGGTCGTGGAAGGGCAGCCGGTGCTGCTGGCCAAGCCTGAGACCTACATGAACCTCAGCGGCGAGTCGGTCAGGGAGTTAGTGGACCGGTACGAAGTGGATTCCGCCAGGGACTTGATCGTGCTGTATGACGAACTGGCGCTTCCATTCGGCTCCATCCGGGTTCGCGAGCGCGGGAGCGCCGGCGGACACAACGGAATGAAGTCGATCATCGCCTGCCTCGGCGGCTCACAGGAGTTTCTGCGGGTTCGTCTTGGGGTGGCGCCGGAACACAAGCTGACGAACGGCAGGGATTATCTGCTGTCGCCGATGCGAAAGGCGCAACTTCCATTGGCCGATGAGGCCCTGGATGCGAGCAGTGAAGCGGTTCGATTGATTTTGACGCTTGGAGCGTCAGCCGCGATGAACCGGTTCAATCAAAAGGTGAATGAAGCCGGGCAAGCGGAGTAAGGATTGAGGGCCAGCGTCAGCGCAGCCCAGGAGAGAACAGATGGATCGTAAATATGAAGTGATGTTCATCCTTCGTCCGGATACACCCGAGGAGGATTTGGATCGCCTTCTCCAGACGATGGAGACCAACGTTGCCGCTACCGGCGGCAAGGTGACCGGCTTTGAGCGCATGGGCAAGCGCCGCCTGGCTTACACGGTCAAGAAGTTCCAGGAAGGCATTTACATTCTCGCCTTCGTGGAGGGGCCGGGCTCGGTGCTGAAGGAGCTTGAGCGCCGCCTGCGCGTGCAGGAACTCGTGATCAAGTTCCTTACCGTTCGCACCGACGAAGAAGAGAAGCGTCTGGCGAAGGTCAAGAAGCTGCGCGACGCAAAGGTCAGGGGCCAGGGAACGCAGGGCCAGGCCGCAGCGGCAGCAGCCGCGCAGGCTGCCGAGAATGCAGCTTCGGCGGCAGCTCAGGCAGCGGAGACCGCGGCGACAGCAGCGGCTCAGGCAGCCGAAGTCGCAGCAGCGGCTCCGGTGGCAGCGGTGGAAGCTCCGGCCGAGACTCCGGTGGAAACCCCGGCGGAAGTTCCTCCGGCAACGGTTTAGAGAAGCAGCGCGACCGGTAGTCCGCGATGAAAGTCATCCCGGCGCAGGTTCGCGAAACAGTTGTGAAAGATCCGGCGCCCCAGGCGCCAACAAGGAGAGTTATGGCAGACGAGAGCACGAAACAGGCAGCTCCGGAGAGGTCTGAGGGCGCGGCGCCAGAGGCGGCCGCACGTCCCTCCGGTCCCCGTTCATCCTCGGGACCGCGCCCCGGCGGCGGACGTCCCGGCGGCAGTGGCCGCGATGGTGGCCGCAAATTCTTCCGGCGCAAGAAGGTCTGCAAGTTCTGCACCGAGAAGATTGACAGCATTAATTACAAGGACGTGCGCCTGCTTTCCGGCTTTGTGGCCGAGAGCGGCAAGATCGTTCCTCGCCGCCTGACGGGTGTTTGCACTCCCCATCAGCGCCGCGTCACCGAGGCTATCAAGCAGGCGCGCAACATCGCTTTGCTGCCGTTTGCGGCCGGCCGCTAAACTCCGTGCGGGCCGCTCGGTTGCGGCACGCAGCGCGGGGACGCAGGGCTGAGACTAGAGAGGAATTGAGTCATGGAAGTCATTCTGAAAGAAGATGTGGCCAAGCTGGGCGCGCGTGGCGAAGTGGTGAATGTGGCTGAAGGTTACGGCCGCAACTACCTGCTGCCAAAGAAGCTCGCCGTGGAAGCGACCAAGGCGAACAAGGCCGTTATCGAACAGATGAAGGCATCGTCGGTACGCAAGGTGGCCAAGGAAAAGATCGATGCGGAACTGCTGGCCAAGCAGTTCGAGGGCGTGAGCCTGCACTTTACCCGCAAGGCCGGCGAAAACGATGCATTGTTTGGCTCGGTCACTTCGGCTGACATTGCGCACGAACTGGAAGGGCGCGGCTTCAACATCGACCGCCGCAAGATCGAACTGGACCAGCCGCTCAAGGCGCTGGGCGAGTTCAACGTGCCCATCAAGCTGCACAAGGAAGTCACGGTGCAGATCAAGGTCACGGTAACCAAGCAGGCTAGCGAAGAGCAGACCGCGTAAATTGCGGATTCAGGGTTCTGCGGAGGCCGGCGTCCCAGGGCGCTGGCCTTTCTGCGTTTAGGATTGCAAAATAGATTGCTAACGGACTGAGCTTTGCACCGTCCAACCCTGTGGACAACGTACTCTGCCCCAGGGCAGAGTCTGAAGCAGAAGGGCCACGGGCGAAGCGACAGGTTCCCCCAGAGGAAAGCATGGTGGGCCAGGGCCCGAGCCGGGTGAATGACGCCGAGCTGATTCGAGCGGCACAGCAGGGAGACCACGCTGCGTTCGAGGAGCTGGTGCGCCAGTACGATCAGCCGGTCTTGCGGCTGGCACTGCATCTCACCGGCTCCGAAGCAGAGGCCCAGGATATTTACCAGGAAGCTTTCCTGAAGGTCTACCGGAACCTTGGTACCTTCCGCTTCGAGTGTTCTTTTTATACATGGATTTACCGGATCGTTTCCAACCTGTGCATGGACTATCTGCGGCGCAAGCAGGTGCGCAAGGAAGACTCCGGGATGCGGACGAGTTCCGATGGTGAGGAATTCGACCTGCTGGATCAGGTTCCGGACGAGCGCGCCGGAGCAAGTCCCGAGCACGATCTGGCGCGGCGTGAGCTGGGCCGGCGGATCGCCCGGGCGCTGACCAAGCTGAGTCCGCGGGAGCGCATGGTTTTTGAAATGAAGCATTACCAGGGATTGAAGCTGCGCACCATCGGCGAGGCCCTGAATACTACCGAAGAGACGGCGAAAAACACTCTCTTCCGCGCGACACAGAAGTTAAGGGCGGCCCTGGCCGACCTGAAGTAGAGAAGCATAGAAAAGGCATTCATGAATTGCGATTGGGCTCAGGAAAACATAGCGCTGTATCTGTACAACGAATTGGCGGATGATGCGCGCCACGAACTGGAGGGCCATGTCAAGCGTTGCGCCGAGTGCGCCGCCGAGTTAAAGGCGCTGCGGGTGTTTCATGGCGAGCTGAACGAAATGCCGCAGTTGGAGGTCACTCCGAACCTGCTGGCGTCGTCGCGGATTCGCCTCGCCGAGGCCGTTGAAACGGTGCAGCAGCACCGCGGCTGGCGCTGGACGCTTGACCCTATGGCTCTACTGCGCCAGATGCGCTTCTCGCCTGCGCTGGCGACGGTAATTTTCATCATCGGCTTTGGCGGCGGTCTCGGCACCATGTACCGCATGAGCGCGGCGCTGCACGCGAACATGCCGTCGCAGCAGGAAGCCTCCATTGCAGGCATTCGCAATATCATCCAGGAACCGGGCAGCAACCGCGTGCGCATTGACTACGAGCGCGCGCTTCCGGAGACGGTGCAGGGTTCGGTCAGCGATCCGCAGATTCAGGCGTTGCTGGTGATGGCATCGCGGAGCACGGCGAACTCTGGGCTGCGCATGGATTCCGTGGACCTGTTACGGCAGAAGCCGGACGACCCGGCAGTGCGCGAGAGCCTGGTTTACTCTCTCCGCTCGGACAGCAATCCCGGAGTGCGGCTCAAGGCTGAGGAAGCGCTCGCGCCCATGGTGAAGCAGGATGTCCGCGTGCGCAATGCCATGCTCGAGACGCTGCTCAACGATAACAATCCTGGAGTGCGGGCTGGAGCACTGAAGGCCCTTGAGATGGTTCCGGGTGACACCAGTGTCCGGCAGGCCCTGACCCAATTGGCAAAAGAAGATCCGAACGAGTTTATCCGGCAAGAGTCGTCCCGAGTGCTTGCGCAGGCCAAGGGCGCCGAGTAGATGGAATCGATCCGAAGCGCGAAACCCGAGGCATTCGTCCTGTGAAAACGTCCGGCATGTGGCGGACCCGTGCCGGCTGTGCGCTGCTGTCCGTGGCGCTCACGCTTCCGGCGCTGGCCATGCAGCATGAGCAGCATGTAGAGCGCGACGGCCGTGGCTGGATGCAGGAAAGCTCCGGCCCGCTGGGTAGCGAGAAACTGCTCGATGTAACACGGTTTGTAGGTTCAGTACGGGTTGTAGCCGGCACCAGGTTCAGCGGCTATGTTTTGCGCCTGCACTCGCAGGAAGCGCTCGAAAAGGATGCGCGCCGGCAGTTTGCCAACTTCCACCTCGGATTGGGCCGCAGCAAGGGCGAGTATCTGATTCAAACCGTGGGCCCGGTTGAGCTGGCGCTTCGCGCCGAACTTGTACTGCAAATCTCCGCGGAAACCGACTTCGTGCATGTCGACACGATGGCCGGAAAAATCACCATCCATGGCAAGGTGAAACGCCTCGATCTCCAGACGCACGGTGGAGACATTGAGATTGACGATGCAGACCTGCTGCGTGCCGTAACCATGGGCGGCTCGGTGATCGTAAATCATCGGCTCGGAGATTCCTTCATCCGGACCGACGGTGGAGATATTCGAGTCGATGCCTCGGTGGGTGATCTGGAGATCGTCTCCCTGGGCGGAAATGTCTGGCTGAAGGCGATCTTCACCGGCCGCGTGCAATCAGGCGGCGGAAATATCGAAGTCGTGCGTTGCGCCGGCGCGTTGCTGGTGCGTACCGCGGGCGGCAACATCAACCTTGGCGAGATGGGCGGAGCAGTCACCGCCGAAACCGGTGGCGGCAGCATTCGAGTGGGCGTGGCCCACGGTACCGTGAATGCCAGCACCGCGCTCGGCGACATTGAACTCTGGAAGCTCTCGCAGGGCGCCAAGGCGCACACCGGCATGGGGAAGATCACCGCTGAATTTATCGCCGACCGCAATTCCATGCGGGAGTCGGAGCTGGTCACTTCGATGGGAGATATCGTGGTGTACTTTGCCGGCTCGGTCCCAGGCAACCTGCATGCCGTGACCGGATCGAGTCCCACCAAGCGCATCATCAGCGACTTTTCTGACTTGAAGATCTCAAACGGCGTAGCCGAGTACGGGCCGAAGAGCATTGTCGCCGAAGGAGCCATCCATGGCGGCGGCCCCGCCATCAACCTGCGCACTATGGTTGGGCAGATCGAGCTACGCAACGCAAGGTAGCACGCCACTCAACATCAGGTGTCATCCTCATCGTCGTCCCTGGAACGGGGGCCTTCCTCTGCCACGCCGACCTCGACGCTGATCCTCTCCCGCGCTCTCCTGCCATCCTTCGTTGCCACCAGGTCAAGGTCCCAGCTACCGGCTGCTTCCAGGGTCACTCGGCCCTCGTAATTGCCTTGGCCTTTGTTGCGCAGGGTCAGTTGCCGCGCTTCGTGATCCGTGCCGTGCATGGAGGCGTTGACCTCGATCTTCAGGCCGTCCACGGCCTGACCCGCCGCGTCGCTGACGTGAACCCGTAGCGTGATCGGCGCGCCACAGCGGGGTGGCTCCGGTTCCGTACCAAGCGAGAAGTGGAAAGGCTGGACCTCGCTTCTCATATTCAGGATGAGCGTGGTAGGACTCGGCAGCGCAGGCACGGCGATCTTGTGCCCGGTGGCGTAGAACGCCAACGCAACAACGGCGGCGGCGGCAAGAATGCGATGACGCATGGGCTTGGTTCCCGTTACTTAACTGCCGACCTCGATGCTCAGTTTTTGCTGACGCGTTTTGCCATCCCGTGTAGCTGTTAGATCCACATCCCAGCTTCCGGCCATTTCCAGGCTCACCTCTCCGTCGTAGTCGCCTCCGCCCCGGTCGTCTAAAGTCACGTGCGCGCCGTGCTCCATGCCGCTCATGGTGACATCTGCTTTCACGGTAACTCCCGCCGCCGGCTGTCCCGCAGCATCAATGACGTGAACTTTGAGCAGGATAGGGCCGCTGGCGTGCGGAGAAGTGGGATCGGTGGTGAGCGTGAAGCGGAAGGGCGTAAGGCGGTCGCGGGTGCCGTTGATCAGCGACGCGGGACTGGGCGGCAGATCGCTTGACTTGCAACCGGCGCAGGCGAGGGTCAACACGGCAACAGCGGCTACGGCGAGAGTGCGAAGGCGCATGGATCAGTTCCTCAGTGTGGTTTGTGGCCCGGCGGCAGATGAGATTCGTCGTGATGGTGCTCATGCGGAGCAGGCATGATACACCCGTGCGACAAATCGCAGTCTGCGCTCTCAAACTGAATCGTGGTGTGGTGAATGTGATGGCGGCTGGCCAGCATCCGGCGCAGTTCGTCGAGTATGGCATTGCTGGCCGAGGGCGGAATGTCGGCGATGGTAATGTGCGAGGAGAGCGCGTGCGTATCGCTGCCGATGCTCCAGATGTGCAGGTCATGCACGTCGAGGACGCCGGGCACGGCGCGCAGCTCGGCGTCGATGGCTTCCAGTTCCATCCCGGTCGGGGCGCCTTCCAGCAGAATGTTCAGGCTCTCGCGCACAATGCTGATCGAGGACCACAGCACCATGGCGGAGATGCCGATCGACAGCGCCGGGTCGATCCAGCTGTGGCCGGTGGTGAGAATGACCCAGCCGCCGGCGATCACTGCGGCGGTCGATAAGGTATCGCCGATCTCGTGGATGAGCACGGAGCGCAGGTTCAAGTCGCGGGCGCCACGCAGCAGCATCACCGTGATAGCCCCGTTGAGCAGGACTCCGGCGGCGGCGACCCACATCATCAGCCCTGCCTGGACAGGTTCAGGATGGTAGAGACGCTGAATTGCCGAGTAGAAGATTAGAACGGCAATCACGATCAACGTGACAGCATTGACAAAGGCGGCCAGGACTCCGGCTCGCCGCCAGCCGTAGGTCTTTGTGCTGGTGGCCGGGCGCTCGCTGAAATATGCGGCGACCCAGGAGAGTAGCAGGGCGAAAAAATCCGAAACATTATGCCCGGCCTCTGAGAGCAGAGCCAAACTGTGCGCCCGGAATCCGGCGATCACCAGCAGGACGATGTAAGCCAGGGTAAATCCCAGGGCAAAACGCAGCATCCGCGCCGTAAGCGGGGGATGAGCGTGGCCATGAGAGTGCCCGGCATGGGAGTGCATAGATGGAGTTTACGGCGGCGCGCCCCTGGCAGCAAGGCAAGGGAATGATCAGGATCGTTGCAACTCTTGCTATTCCGGGACAGCGGCAGCAATCAAGGAAGCATCACAAGAAACAGTAGAGCGGTGAATTGTCTCGCAGTCGCACGCCGGAGGATCCGCAGAGACGTCGCGAAAACAAGAATCTCCTTGCACGTTTGCCCCGGTTCGCGCCGGGGCTTTTTTGCTTAGACCGCGAGTTCGCCGAAGAGGCTGCCCTGCTCCGGGAGCGATGGGCGAAAGCGGGCGCCTTCAAGATTCAGCAGAAACTCCTTCGCGGGCAGCCCTCCGCCGAAGCCCGCGAGCTTGCCGTCAGAGGCGATGACGCGATGGCAGGGCACGATGATCACGACGGGATTATGGTGGTTCGCCTGTCCGACGGCCCGTGATGCCAGTGGCGAGCCGACTTCGGCGGCAAGCTTCGCGTAAGACCACGTCTGGCCGCAGGGAATGCGCAGCAGCGCCTGCCAGCAACGCAGATGGAAGGCCGGGCCGCGCAGATCGAGCGGAAGGTCGAACTCCCGGCGCTCGCCGGCGAAGTACTCGTCCAACTGGCTGATCACGACGCGAAGGCGCTTGGGCTCCTCAATCCACCGGGCACTCTTCGTGCCATACGGCGCCACCCATCGTCCCTGGAAGGCAACCACGGCGAGACCGCGCTCGCTCATCGCAAGATCGAGGTGGCCGACCGGAGAGTCATACCCGGCGGTGAAAAAGAACTCAGATGGCTCGGGAAATAGCATCTTCTGGGCCAAAGATAGCATGAAACCCGCGGAAACGCCCGCTTGTCCTAGCCCCGGCGCAACAAAAAACGCGAGCCCGAAGGCCCGCGCCGTACTGCTCCTGCATGGATTTAGAGCTACTGAGGCTGTGACATCGAAGGCGCCTGCTGGCTGGCCTGCAATTCGCCGACTCCGTTCTTCAACAGCGTAACTTCAACGCGGCTTCCGTGCGCGGACTTGGCTGATCCTTCATCGGAGGCGGTCTGCATCTTGGCATTGCCGAGGCCAAGCTCATAGATGCGATAGACCGGAATCTGGTGATTGATGACCAGGTAGCGGACAACCGAATCGGCCAGGTGCTGCGACTGCTGGATTGAGGCGGTGCCGCGTCCAGGCGTGAAGCCCTGTACTTCCACGACGTAGCCTTTCTGGTCCTTCATGGTCTCAGCGAGCTGGTCGAGAGCGTCTTTGGCGTTCTTGCTCAACGTGGCAGCGCCGGGCCGGAAGCGGATCTCAACCTGGTTCTCGCTCTGGTACTGGTCAAGATTCTGTACCACCTGCGAGACCGATTGCAGATGCGTGCTGGCATCCTGCGCCGTCTGGTTCGCCATCTGGGCGCGATTTGCCGCGTCCACCGCGTGTTGATCGGCAAGTCCAGCGTGGGCGTCCGCGCGCTGGATTCCAGCCGTGGCGCGTGCGTCAACGTCCTTCAGCATCCGGGAATTGTTCGCCGTCAGCTCATCCAGTTCGTTGGCTCGGTCGCGGATCGGGGCCAACTGGCGCTGCACATACTTCTTGCGCGCGAATGGGTTCATATGTCCCCAGAAGCCTTCGCGGGTGTCCGGCTTGAGCGGCTCAAGCTGCTTGTCAGGATTGGCCATCGGCGAGTTTGGATCGGTGGCCATCTGTGATTGTGCAGCGGGCTGTTGGTCCGGTGTGCTGCTGCTTTGCTGCGCAACAACCGGCAGGGCAAGCGTGGCAACCAGGGGCAAGGCAAACAGGAAACGATTCTTCATTGCATCCTCCGGCGGGAGTGATCCGCTCTCAGGCTGCGTGCCGCTTCAAACGACCGCGCAGTACCCTTGCTAGTACAGTTCGAGTGCCAAACTCGTTACTGACGCAACCTGCTTGTTTTCAGCGGTGAAGATTCACAAGAGGAGAGAGCGCAAGCGGTAGGAACGGCAATGCAGTGTAGAAATTACAGAGTGAGGGACTCCCCGTAGACGATGGCAGCAGGCTATTTTGCCGCGCCATTCTCAATCAATTTCTGGTGCAGATCGAGGATGTAGTTGTCCGTCATTCCAGCAATGTAGTCGCAGACAATGCGCGCCCGAGTCTCTGTTTCCATCTGGCGCTGGTAACTCGC